>DSLFD04101__coassemble_384_pt1 | contig 37119 bp, 27 predicted proteins | sample DSLFD04101__metabat2_high_PE_003 | metagenome-assembled genome bin DSLFD04101
ATGATGGGCGCGCTGACTGCCAGGGAACGATGGACAAAGGCGCCGGTCCCCAGGAGGCCAAGGACAAAACTGCCCGCCACCAGCAGTGACCAGAACGGCTGGCTGCCCATGTTGGCAAAGCCCATCGTGAGCCCAACGAACATCAAGACGAGACTGACTAATCCCCACCAGTCAAAGCGGGGACGGGTACAGGAAGTCTGCTGGCGGATTGTGAACAACCCCATCACTAGCGAAACGATTAACAATGGAAGGAGGAAGATGAAAATCCAGCGCCAGCCGAGGCTATTGACCAAGAGGCCCCCGTAAGTCGGTCCAATTGCCGGGGCAATTCCCGTAATCATCGTCCCCACGCCCATCATCGTGCCGACCCGGTTTTGCGGAACCCAGTCAAGGATGATGTTAAACATTAGGGGCAATGCAACCCCGGTGCCGATTCCCTGCACCAAACGACCGAGCAGGAGCAGGCCGAAATTGGGAGCAAGAATATCAATCAAGAGGCCACAGGTAAAGGTCAGGTTAGCAAAGACGAAGAGGTGCTTTGTCTTAAAGCGCCGTTTGAGGTAGGCCGAGAGCGGCACCGTCAGTGAAATGGTCAGCAGACAGATTGTCGTCATCCACTGGACCAAACTAGTGGACACGCCAAATTCACGCATCAGGGTCGGAAAGGAAATGTTGACGGCGGTCTCGACAACCACCCCGGCAAAGGACATGATCCCCGCCGCGACGACTGCCACGATCACCCAGGCTTCAATGGTGGTGGATTGCTGTTTCATAAAGGTTCCTCCAAGATTAGTTTTGATAATTGCATGAAAAAAAGACTGAGAATTATCCCAGTCTTTGCTACTTCATAGATAATACTGCAACAGCGCAGTAGATGGCTGGCAGTTCAAGGGCTGACAAGCTAGCCCTTGACCAACCTAGCCATCCTTGCGGAGGTGGGACAATGAACTAGACATGCTAGTTCTGTCCCACTCTCTCCCCGTGCTATTACAGAAGGGTGCCCGCAATGGACGTCATTCGTTATCAAATTATCATCAGTATTCTAGCATACTTGACGGCAATGTGCGACCACTTACCGAGTTAGTCGTAAATGGTAAAGTCCACAATGCGGTGGTGGGCAGCCGGGTCAAACAAGAGGTTGACCGCCTCCTGCCCTAGTTTCCGCGGCTGCATATCAATCCGCTCATTGTCACGCAGGAGCATCCCCACCAGCCGGCTATTATTAAAGCAGACTACCGGGAAGCCCGTCGACTGCAACTGGTCGTTGATTCGTACCAACAGCAGGTCATCGGCACAGACCAGCGAATCGACCTCTGGGTGGGCCGCCAAGAAGTCGGTCACCAACTCCCCACCATCCTGGCAGCGCCAAGTATACGCGGTTAGACCCCGTCCTTCCAGGCAGGCCTCATAGCCAAGCCGGCGGGAATGTTCGTAGATCCAGTCGTCAGCCGACTGTAAAAAGGCCGGGTGGTTGACCGGGTGCTTATCTAGCAGGTGGGCCGTTGCCTCCTCCCCCGCCGCGACGTTATCGTTATCGACGTACCGGTCGGGGTGGTTAGCAGTTGGGTGACCGATGACCACAAAGTTTAGCTGGTGCTCACGCAGGTAGTTCGTCACCGGGTCATTTTCCACCGTGTAGAAGACAAGGAAGTTATGGACCTTGGACTGGTTGACCATCGACTGGACGCTCTCCAACAACTCGTCAGCGGTTGGTGCAATTGCCACCACCATCTCGTAGTGGAGGGGTTTTAAGGCCACGCTGATTCCCCGCATCAGGTCAATGTGGAAGGGGTTGGCAGGGGCCGTATCGCTGGTAACTGGGAAAACTAGCCCCACCATGTTCGACTCGCCCCGGGTCAAATTCTGCGCGTTATAGTTCGGCAGATAGCCCAGCTGATCAGCAATCTCTTTCACCCTCTGCCGGGTCTTGAGGCTGATCCGCGGGTTGTTATTCAACGCCCGAGAAGCGGTCGAAACCGATACCCCTGCGGCTTGCGCAATGTCTTTAATTGTTGACAAGTAAACTACCCCCACCACTAATAATCAAATTGTTATGAACTGTTCTGATTCTACCAGATATAAGCCCATTTGAACAACCGGAAGTGGTTTCATCAGCCCTAAGGCCTCCTTGTAAAGATTTAACTGCCCCCGGTAGCGGTCAACAATCTCCGCTTCCCCAAAGCCGGGCCGCAGGTGGTCGGTCTTGTAGTCCACTAGAATAATGCCAGTCGGCGTCTCCAGGTAGCCGTCAACGATCCCGTGGAGGAGGACCCGCTCCTGGTCGCTGGTCTTGATCTCCTTAAAGAGTTCCGCGCCGTTCATCACCATCGCAAAAGGCTCTTCCCGGTGGTAGTGCTCAGGAGCCGCCAGAACCTGCTGACCCACGGCCGTTTGGAAGAAGCGAGCGACCCCGGTGACGTTGATTTTGGCCGCCACCGCCGGGGTCATTAGTCCCTGATCCACGAGCCGTTGGACTTCATCTGCCACCAGGGTCGGACTGACCTCCCCCGCCGTTAAGGGCAGCTTCTGGAAAACTAAGTGGGTGGCCGTCCCGATGGTTGTCGCTGCCGGCTGCTCATCCGCTTGTTTAATAAAGGCTGGTTCTGCGAAGTGGTTGTTAAAGTAAATCCCCTGGGCCTGTTTTTCCCGTTGCTGCTGCTCGTAGTCCCACTGGGCCTCCACCGCGTTATCAGGGTATTCAAAGAGCCGCTTGACATCGGTCACGGACTGGTAGGCCGTGGTCTTCGTCGCTACCTGGTACGGGTAGCGCGCCTCAAGCAGCTGCTTGATTTGCTTCAACTGCTCCTGGTCGATTGCAGTCTGGTCCGTCAGCACAGTTTCTTCACGTTGCTCTTGCAGGCTGGCTAACTTTTCCGTAACGTCCGCAGCGGTATAGCACCCTACGGTGAAACGCTGGCCGGCAAAGAGCGGCTGGTAGTGCTGGTAGTCCGCCATAGCGCTTTCGTCCAGTTCCATCCCCGCTGGTGCCACCTGCTTTGCCCGAAATTCGGTCGACCGGGCCAGGGCCAACCCAATCCAATCCATAAAGGACTGGGCATTGACCCGGAGCTGGGGGCCAAGCAGGGTTGCTGGTGACTGGAAGGCCTTTTGCCAACGGGTCCAGGCGCTGGCAAGGTTTTGCCGGCGATTTTCTTCATTAAATGACCCGGTAATAATCAGGCGTTGCTCGGCCCGGGTCAAAGCCACGTACAGCACCCGGAGGTCTTCGGCCCGTTCCCCCTGCTGGACGGCACTGATGATGGCCTGCCGCTGGGGCGTATCGTAGCGCACCTCTTCCGGGTCGGTGTACTCAATCCCGACCTTGTTGACGGCATCGACCACCGCTGTCTCCCGGGTCGCCTGCTGGTTAAAGCCGTGGGTCGCGTCAATCAGGAAGACAATTGGGAATTGCAACCCCTTGCTACCGTGGATTGTCATCACGTTGACGGTGTTCTTGACCAGCCGGGTCGGTGCCACTCCCAGGTCCTTATCGTGTTCCTGCATTTTTTCAATGAAGCGGATGAACTGGTAGAGGCCCTTGAAACTACTCTGTTCGTAGTCATGGGCCCGCTGGTAAAAGGCGTGCAGGTTCGCCTGCCGTTGCGCCCCGCCAGGCATTGCGCCCACGTAGTCCAGGTAGCCGGTCTCGTTATAAATTTGCCAAATCAGGTCCACCAAGGACTGCTGCTGGGCCGTTTGGCGGAAGGTTGCCAGCTGGTCCAAAAAGTGGCTGACCTTGTCATAGAGGACCGCCACCGGGTCGGGCTGGTCAGCCGTCGCCGCTGCGTTTAACAGCTCCGGCTTAATCAGGTGCCGGTCGGCATTGGCATAGTTGCTCTTAAAGGTTTGCAGGGCGCCGTAGTAGTTTGCCGACCGGTTTTGCAGGCGAATAAAGGCCAGCTCCTTGGTCGATAAGCCCACCAGTGGCGACCGGAGTACGGCCACCAGCGGGATATCCTGGTGGGGGTTATCAATCAGCCGGAGGAGGGCCATCATCACCCGGACCTCGGTCGCCTGGAAGTAGCTCTCAACGTCATGGACGGTCAGCGGAATTTCCAGCTTGCTGAATTCCTCCATTAGGGTATTATTGATACTCTTCGTCCGTTCCAGCAGGACAATGTCGCCATAGTTAACCGGCCGCAATTGCTGGGTCGCGGGGTCAAAAATCTGTTCCTCGTTAGCAACCATCTGCTTAATCCGCATTCCGACCATCTTCAGTTCACCCGCCAGCTTGTCATTCTCATGCTGGTCCGGGGATTCCTTAATGGCATCCTGGTCCGCGTTGGCGTCGTAGAGCAGGATCTCCGTCGGCCGGGGCTGGTTGTCAGCTGTTTCGTAGTAGGTGGCCGCGTATTTGAGGTGGGCCGCCTGGTCATATTCAATTTCACCAACGTCCGCCCCCATCAACTGGGCGAAGAGGAGGTTGGTAAAGTCGGTAACGTTGCTCATCGAGCGGAAGTTTTCCCCGAGGACAATTGCCTCGTCCCCGGCTCCCGGCTGACGATAACGCTGGTACTTATGCAGGAAGAGTGACGGGTCGGCCTGGCGGAAGCGGTAAATGGACTGCTTGACGTCGCCGACCATGAACATATTATGCTGGGCCGGGTTGGTCAACCGGGTCAGGATTGCTTCCTGCAGACGGTTGGTGTCCTGGTATTCGTCGACCATGATCTCCTGGTAGTGCCGTTGTAAGTTCGCTACCAGTTCCTGCCAGTCGGGCTGGTCCGCCGGTGGGGTCAAAATCTGGTAGGCGTAGTGCTCAAGGTCACTGAACTCTAAGACGTGCCGGCTCAGCTTAACCTGCTGGTAGGCCCGGCGAAAGGCCACAGTCACCTGGCTGAGCTTGGTCAGCAGGCGCTGAGATTGGTGGGAAATTTCCTGAAACTGGTCCTCATCGTAGGCAAAGAAACTGTCCTGAATGCCCGTCAGCTGCTTTTTCAGGGCCTGGCGGGAAGCGGTCAGGGTCGCGTAAACGTCGGCCGCTACCGGGTCCCCCTTGGGTTTCCCCGCCATCGTCCGAAACTTGGCCCCGCGAATAATCGCCCGAACCGCGTTCCAGGAGTTGGGCACGAGCAGCTGCCGGGCCTGGGCAAACTGCTGGAGGTCCTTGTCCAGGGAAATCAGTGTTTTGTCATCAAGCTGGGCCGCTACAGCCCGGTCACGTAACCCTTGGAAACGGGCGCTAAATTGGTCCAGCTGGGCAAGGGCGGCATCCTTATCCGCCACCGTGGCGGCTACGGTCGGCCACTCCTTTTTCAGCTGGTTGCGCTCCTGGTTGAGGGCCTTAAAGTCATCATAGCCAGCGGCCCCCTTTTTCGGCCGCCCGCTAAAGCTGCCAAACGACACTCCGCCAAGGATGGCTTGGAGCTGGTCGCTGGTCAGGTGGGCCGGGTCGAGGGCCGCTTGGAGCTGGGTCAGGACCGCCTGGTCATCTTCCAAGACTTCCCGGGCCTTACTCAGCCCCTCCTGGTCAGCACGCTGGGTCAACTCCGCAAAGTCGTGGCAGAGCTGGTCAAGCCGTTGCAGAACCAGGGGCAGGAGCTGGTGTTGGTAAAAGGCCGAGTCGAGCACCGGACCATTGAGTTGGTAGCTGGTTGGCAACTGGGCCAGCCACTGCTCGGGATCTGGCTGGGCGTTGGCAATCTCCATCAGTTTGAGGACCAGGTCGTTTAAACCCTGGTCGTCCCGGTCACTAGAAAAATTAAGCACCAGCTGGCCAAAGGAGGCGGCATCGTCACTTTCCTCGTCGGCCGACGCGTAAAATTGTTCGTTGACCTGGTGGAGGACGTCCTCCTGGAGCAGGAGACGCTCGGTATCATCGGTCAGCAGGCGAAATTGCGGGTCCAAGCCAATTAAGAAGTAGTAGCGTTTGATCAGCTTCAAACAGAAGGCGTGAATGGTGCTGATGTCAGCCACCGCTAGCCGGTTGACCTGTTCATTCATCAGGTCCCGCAAGCGGGGTTCAGCCTGGGCAACCTCCTGCATCCGCTGGCGGATCTTGTCCCGCATATTCTTGGCGGCCGCGTCGGTAAAGGTCACCAACAGCATCCGATCGACTGTCGCCCGGCCCTCCTTGATCAGGTCCACGGCCCGGTTGACGAGCACGGCGGTTTTCCCCGAGCCGGCCGACGCGGACACGATAATGTTCTGGTCCCGGTCACTGATTGCTTGTTGTTGGGCCGGGGTGGGCTTAAAGTCTGCCATTACTTGTCTCCTTTCTCTTCATCGTCGGCGGCCAGCTGGTCGAATTCGTCCTGGGCCAAACGGGGGTCCAGCTGCCGGTAATTCTGCTGGTCGAGCATGTTATCAAACTGGTAAATATCACCGAAGTCGGTGTAGTCGAGGCCGGTTTGCCAATTACTGCCGGTCAGTAAGCGGTACGGCTTGAGGGCGACCTTCCCCGCGACGATGTCGTTGCCGGCACCGATAATCAGCTGCTTGTTACGGTCTTGCAGCCAGGCAAGCTGGTCAGGAGTGACCAAGAGGGCATCCTTATTGCCAAGGATCTTGTCCCCCCGTTCCCGGAGCGGGTACAGAAGCGACTTTTGCTGGTCGAGGTTCTTGTCGAGTTGTTTCAAGAGCGCCGGATCATTGAGCAGCAGCCCCTTGTACTGGTGCTGCTGCATCCGTACCGTGTCCAGGTCCGTGCCGGGTTTGAGCTTAGCGGCATTGATTACCGGGTTGCTCAAATGCAGGTAAAGGGCCCCAGCTAGCTGCAGGTCGCCCGCCGTTGGGTTGAGCCGAGCCGGCAACTGGTGCCGGTTGCTGCTGATGGCGTTCAGGTAGGCCAATAGCTGGAGCGATAGCCCGTAATAGGCCGCCGTCAGGTCAAAGGTCCGGTTGCCGGACTTGTAGTCGACGACCGTCAGGTAATCCTTGTTGTCCTGGTTAAGCTGGTCGATCCGGTCAATCCGCCCCCGCAGGTAAACGTGGGTGTTGGCTGGCCGCAGCGGGTATTCCAGCGGCCGTAGGTCATCCTCCTTGGCGGCTCCCAGCCGGCCAAAGCGAATTTCCGTGTCCAGGGGCTGGGCGGCCGTGTACTTCGCCTGCCAGCAGAGAATCGTCAGCATCGTCTTCACAATCCTGGTTAACTGCTGATACTGGAAGGCCGCCTGATTGGAATTGGCCGTCAGGATAGCGAGGTCGGGTTGGTCATCCTTGGCAACCACCAGCGCCCGCTTGATCAGGTCGTTAAGTTGGGCGGGATTTTCAGCCAAACCGGCAAAAGACAACTGCTGAGCGGCATTAACCGCGCTGACGAACCACTCCATCGCCTTGTGGAAGAATGTTCCAATCCGGTCGACCGACATTGTCAGCTGATCCCGTTTTTTCAGACCAAGCCCATACTTCAAGAAGTACTCGTACGGGTTGACGTAGTAGTCTTGCAACTGGGAAATCGACGAATAGAGGATTTGCTGGTCATGATTATGGCGGAGGTAGAGGGCGGCGGCCAGCTGCTCGCCAAGGTCATCAACCTGGTTGCGGTAGTTAAAACCCGCTGTAATCAGGCTGAGCCGGGCGGCTAATTCTCGACCGGCGCGCTGGGCCGTGGCCCGCGGCGCGTGACGGAGGCGGGCAATTTCATCCACCAGGGCTTGACGAACGGCCTGCCAGCCGGGTGCTAATACGATGGGACCCTTCGGCTGGTCATTCCGGGCCTGGCGTTCGACCTGCACCAGCTGGCTGAGGGTCGCGGCGGGGGTGCTGACGTAATCCGGCACCCGTTGCTGCCCCGCTGGACTAGCTACCAGGGGAACGGCCGCCACCGGCTGGTCAAAGTAACGGGCCATGTCGGTCAGGTAAGCTGACGGAGTTAGGGGCTGATCATCATCGCTGGCGGTCGGCGCCAGCATAATCAGCTTCTCGGTCCCGGTCATCATTCCGGAGTAGTGGAGGAAGGGTTCTGTCCGCAACTGGTCCCGTGGCCCTGCCGGAAGGTACTGGGTCGCCGGGTCGAGGTAGTTTGCTAACAGTTCTTTATCCTGGTCGGTCAGCAGGCTCTCCTGCTGCTGGACCTCGGGCATGACGTCGTCGGTCGAGCCAATCATAAAGACAATCTTGCGGTCTTGGTTTTGCACGATCCCCGTTTCGGAAACCATTACCTGGTCGAGGGTCGCTGGGATTTGCGAATACTGGGCCGCCGCGAAGCCCGCCTGGAGCAGCTCGCTGAAATTGGTCAACGTAGCGGTGAAGTTATCGGCATTAACCGGCGTGTCGCCCAACAGCTGGACATATTCATCTAAAATTTGGCAGAAAGTCCCCCATACCTGCTGGGGCTGGCGAGCGAGGTCTAAGTCCCGGGTACTCTGGTACTTTTGCCAGTCCGTCAACCGCTTGACGACCCCGTTGTCAACCAAAAATTGGTAGGTCTTGGCCGCCAATTCACGGCCCGTAGTCACCGTTTTAAGGTCGGCAAAGAAGGACATGATGCGGTCTGCCACGAATGCCCGTACACGGCCCAACTGTTCCTGCAGCTGGTTTACTGGGGCAGCCGTGGAGTCGCCGACCTGCCAGAGCGGCGATTCGGCATCCATCCAGACCCGTTGTCCCTCAATGGCCCGCTTGAGGCACCAGTTTTCGGTTGCGAAGACGGCATCCTGGTCAAGGGCCTGGTAGTCACCGGTTGCCGGCTGGTACTCCGCCAGCAGCCAGGTTTTGAGCAGCTGCATGATGTCGGCGGTCCGGTAGTGGTAGAGCGGCAGGTTAAACAGCGCCGTCAGGAGGGTCACCAGGGGGTGGTTGTCCATGCGCCGCTCGTGGTCATTAAAGACAGGGATCTGGTGGGCCGCGAAGGTCGGCGCCAGCAGGGTCTGGTACTTATCCAAGTGCCGGCTCAACACCAAAAAGTCCCGGTAGCGGTAACCCTTGGTCGCTACCAGCTGGTGAATCATCGTTGCCACCCGTTCCAGCTCCGTCCGCCGGTTGACTGTCGTGATGAACTGCAGGTCGGCGGGGTCGACTGCTTCATTTCCGGCCGTTAAATCTAACGGCTTTTTAATATAATCAGCGAAGAAGCGGTCAACTGCCGTCAAGGTTGGACTGACCCGATCCTTGGTCGCAACTAGGACGTTCGGCACCAGGTCAACTTCCTGTGGGTGCTGGTGGGCAAAGTCCCAGAGGCGGTGGTACTGCATTGCGGCAGGGTAAAAGAGGTCCGTTGACCCGGGCAACTCACTTTGGTCGGGGTGGGTCTGGTCAGGGTAGCCCCGGTCGAGGACGAAGGAAACTGTCGTCGAGGCCCCGTTGAGGATCATCGCGTCGACGACCTGCTGCTCGCCGGGGGTAAACTGGGCAAAGCGGTCAATGAAAAAGTGCATCCGCTTTGCTGCTGGTTGGGATTGCAGGAACTGGGCCAGTTGCTGGTAGAGCTCGGTATTGCCCATGAATTTACCCTGGACCCGTTCTTCGTAAGCATGGTAAATTAGCTCAACGTCGTGCATTTTGGCCAGCCAAGCCTGGTTGATACCAGTATTGTCATCGTGCTGGGCCTGCCGGAGGAGTGCCGTCAGGTCGTCAGCGCTGACGTTGGCGTTCGCTAGCTCGGTCAGCTGGTCGGTTAGTTTTTGAATGAAGCCGGGCTGCTGGGCTTCGCTGGCAAAGAGCTGGAGTTCCGCCGTATGGTTCTGCACCACTTTGGCAACCAGCATCGTCAGGCCAATTTTCGACAGGCGGGGTCGTTGCAGCGCCGGGGTATCACGCAGGAGGTACCAGGCCAGCCGGCTTAGGGAAAGGACCTGGACACGGGAGGCCGCGAACCGGTCGGCGCCACCTTTACCTTCCCGGGCCCGCAGCTGGTCGAGCACCGTAATTTCCGTCTGAAACTTGATATGGTTCGGCACGATGTAAAAGAAGGTATCCGCCGCCGGAGCTGACTCTAGCTGGTCAGCTAACTGATCCACCAAGACCTCCTGGTGGTCCTTCGCCGCCGTGCCAATCACAAAACCAAGTTTACCCACAATAATCCGCCCCTTTGCGTAAAAATCCTATCCACATTTTATCATACTAGCCGAACATATTTTCGCTCATAAACAAAAAACATCTCGGTACGCAGAGCAGACGTAGCGAGACGCTTATTAACTTATTATAGAATTGGTGACAACAGCCTAGAAAAATACTGCTTGAATTTCAGCCAGCGGGACTGCTGGGCAAAACGCTCAGGGGTCATCACCCGGCAATTCCGGATGTCATTGACAAAAATCTGCTCGAGCTGGTCGGTCAGCTTGAAGTCGTAGATAAAGGCATTGATTTCAAAGTTGAGCTTGAAGCTGCGGAAATCAAGGTTCGCTGACCCCACTGACGCCATCCGCCCATCAATCGTAATCGTCTTAGAATGCAGGAAGCCCTTCTGGTAGGTGTATATCGTGACCCCCTGGGCCGCCAGCGACTGGGCGTAGTACTGGGTCGCCCGGTAAACAAAGGGGTGGTCCGGCTTGCAGGGAATCATAATCCGCACGTCAATCCCTGAGTGGGCCGCCACTCGGAGCGCGTCGAGGATACTGTCATCCGGGATGAGGTAGGGTGTCTGAATCCAAATGTGGTCCTGGGCCGCATTGATCAGCCGCAGGTAGCCCATCTTGATTTTTTCCAGCTCCCCCTCGGGACCGCTCGCCACCGTCTGCATCGCCGTCGTCCCGTCCTTGACGTCAATCTCGGGAAAATAGGGGTGGTAGTGTTCGATCCGCGACTCAGCCCTCTTCACCGAGGCGTTCCAATCACCAATAAACTGTCGTTGCATTCCAAAAACCGTCCCACCGACGACCCGCAGGTGGGTGTCGCGCCACGGGCCAAACTTTGCGACCCGGCCCAGGTACTGGTCACCGACGTTGAAGCCGCCAACGTAGCCAATTTTACCGTCCAGCACCACGATTTTCCGGTGGTCCCGGTAGTTAATCCGAAAGTCGAAGAAGTTGCTCCGGGTCATCAGGAAAGGCGTCGCGTACCCGCCCAAATCACGCAGGTTCGCGTAAAAGCTCGGCTTAACCCCCATGGAACCCCAGGAATCATAAAGGACCCGCACCTCAACACCCTCAGCTGCCTTCTGCTCGAGCAGGGTCCGCAACTGGTTCCCGATGCGGTCATTGTAAATGGTATAAAACTCAATGTGGATACTTTCCTTTGCTGCGGCAATGTCATCAAACATCTGCTTGAACAGCTGGTGGCCGTCGGTAAAGACCGCCACCCGGTTGTGCCGGCTGAGGAAGGATTCATCGATACTCTGAAAGAGCATAATCGTCCGCCGGTAAATTTGCGTGACCGAGTACTTCGGTTTGGGCATGTTGCGAAACTGCTTTTTCTGCCGTTCCAATGCTTCCTTTAGTTTCAGCCGGGTCTGCGATTTAATCCGGTTCAAGCGCTTATGGGTTGGTTTTCGGCCCAGAAAGGCGTAAATAATAAACCCAATTACCGGAATCAGGGTCAGCACCAACAACCAGGCCCAGGTGGCCGCAATATCGCGTTTTTCACGGAAGACGGTAAAGATGGCCGCTAGCTCGTTAATAATAATCACCGCCAGCAACACCCAGCGAATAATTTCCCAGGTTAAATCCATCTCGCTCATCCCCCTCTTTCTCAATCCTGCCTTTTATTTTACCGCAAACTAATTTCAGGAACCAACACTGACCCTTGATTCTTCGCCCCAATTTAACGATAATAAAAATAGTAATACCTAAGAAGGTGAATTAATTGAGTACGATTTACTTACGACGGACCTATATGCGCGACTTGCCTGTAATTAACCGCATTATTGAGGACGCCAAAAACGCATTGAAAACTGCCGGCAGTCCGCAATGGCAAGACGGACATCCCGACCGTCGCACAATTATTAATGATATCACCCACCACCTCTCTTGGGCCTTGGTGGTCGACGAACAAGTTGTCGGCGTAGCAACCTTGGTGCCTGGTCCTGAAAAAAGCTACCAACAGCTCCAGGGCGGGGCATGGAGTGACAATGACAACCCCTACCTGACCATTCACCGAGTGGCGATTGGTAACCAGGCGCGGGGGCAGCACCTAAGTACCTTCCTCTTTTCCAACCTGCTTACCATCGGCCAGGAGCGTGGTTATACCAACTTCCGCCTCGATACTCATCGCCTCAATAAGGCCATGCAGGCCATTGCCCAGAAGTTCAGTTTCCAGTACCGGGGAACGGTGAACGTGGCGGACCAGATTGATCCCGAACGGCTGGCCTACGAGCTCAACCTGCCGACTAATGAGCTGCCGGTCGAGTACCACGTCAATAATGACTTCATGCGGCCAATGATAAACCGTAAATAAATGGACATAGGTGGTCTTCTCTCCATCAAGCCCATCTTTAGAGCATAAAAACAGCCTCCAAGTTCGGATTTTCCGAGTTTGGAGGCTATTTGCATACTATAATACTCTCTTTTATTTAATTAATCCCTTAGCCAACTTCCACCGGTGTATCTGGTTCTTGCCCTTTAACCATTGCCAGGTTGTTATCAAAGGCCTTGACCACCATATTGCGAACGGCATGGGTAGTGTAGAAGGCCGTATGTGGCGTTACTAGAACGTTTGGCCGGTCAATCAGGTCCTTGAGCAGTGGGTCTGGGAATTCCTTGCCAGTCCAGTCCTCGTTGAAGACGCCAACTTCACCCTCGTAGGTGTCCATCACGAAGCCAAATAGCTTCCCATCATCCAACGCCTTAGCAACCGCGGCAGTGTCCACCAGCGGTCCCCGGGAAACATTGACCAGGACGGCATCGTCCTTCATTTTGGCAATCGTTTCCTCGTTAATCATGTGGTAGTTGTCCTTCATCGCTGGGACGTGGAGGGAAACAACGTCTGACTGCTTGTATAAGTCGTCTAAGGAGTCAACGTAGTAACCCTTCTCTTCCAATTCAGGGTTCTTAAAGACGTCGTAGGCAATTACCTTTGCGCCAAAGCCCTCCATAATCTGCATGAAGACCCGGCCGATATGACCCGTTCCAATTACCCCAACGGTTTGGTCACGGACTTCCCGACCAATCGTTGGTGCCCACCGCAGGTCACCATGGGCCATCTTTTCATCCATCTGCTTTGCCTGCCGTAAGACACGAGCTGCCTGGATTGCAGCGTGTTCAGCAATGGCGTTTGGTGAGTACACCGGCACGTTAGTAATTTCGAAGCCTAATTCCTTCGCCTTATCCATGTCGATGTTATCAACCCCGACGTTCCGCAGGGACATCTTGGTAATCCCCAAGTTTGCCAGCGCCTGCAGAGTCTCTGGAGTGTAATCCAATTGCTGGTAGACAACCACCCCGTCGGCACCCTTGGCTAATGCCGCCGTGTCTGGCGTCAGCAGTTTGTCCGTGTAATCAACCTCGACTTCTGGGTGCGCCGCGGCCCATTCTTTCAAGTATGGTTCTTCATCTTTCCGGATACTGAACGCAAAAATCTTGCTCATATTAATTCCTCCATCAATTAAATCCAAATCACACATCCACAGTTTGCACGTTGCAAACCCTTACACCAATTATCAGCGATAGCAGCTTTTAAAGCAAGAGCAAAAAGGCGGCAAGCGCACCGTTTTACATGAAACAAAAGCCTAGTACGGGCGTACCCGTAGCGCCCATTCGGGGTCGATCCAGCTCCCTGAACCAGTAGCCTGAGAGGAATCCGTCCAGTTTGGCTGATAAGAGTGAGCGAGGTCCATCCGGTAGTTCGGGCTGGTGTTCATCCCCAAGTGCAAGTGCGACAGGTCCCGGTAGCCAATCACCTGTCCAGGGTAGACGAGGTCGCCGACGTTGACGATAATCCGACCCCGGTTAGAAAAGGCTTCCTGGTAAACGAAGAGGGTTCGACCATCCCAGATCAGGGCGTACCACCAGAGGTCCCGTGCTTGCTGGTCCCGCACCGTCGCAATATCAATGACCCGGCCGCCGTGGACCGCGTGAACGTCGGCACCCGGATGATCGTAGGCCCCAAAGTCCAAGCCATCGTGGTAGCTGTTTGTCCGGCCAGCCCAGTTATAGCCAAAGCCCTGCCCAAAGGCAAAGGAGCCCTCGCCGCTAGCAGGAAACGGCCATGACCAGCCATCGTTCCACGGCTGCGCGTGGGCAACTCCGTCCCGACCAAAGTCGTAACAGTGTCCATCGGCCCACTGCACACCCGTGTACATCTGCCCGTGGAGCTGGTCATTGTAAACCCAGTCGTCAGAACCCGGCTTCATCTGATAACCGTCCGCAAAGTAATAGTTGTTGCCAGCCACGTTCCGCCAGCCGGTCGCCAGCTGACCAGTCGCGGGATCATAATAGACCGTCCCACCATTTAATGACTGGAAGCCAGTATTAATATCAATCTCTGGCGACCACCAGTCAATGTAATCGCCGTTACCAGCTGCATCATCGGTATAGCGGTGAATTACGCGAATTCCCCGGTGGTTCATCTGCTCTGTTACTGGCAGAGTCAATGCAAAGGCAGAATTGCCAGCACCAGCAATCCAGCCCGCCTGCCGAGCCCCGGCGCTGGTCGTCAAGTTAGAATTCGTTTCGTTCAACGGCCGCCGGTAAAATTCGTGCCCGTTCAAGTCGGTCACAATCAGGTACTGGTACGGCCGGGAGCTCTGCCCCATTGCCGCGTGCCAACCAGAAATCGCTACCGCATTGGTCGTCGGCTTGTAGACACCAGTGACTTCACCAGCGTTAACAGCGTAGCTCTGACTGTTCAGGTCACTAGCATGACCGTTACCGGCTGGATCATCGGTTACCCGCAAGATAAAGCTGAGCTGGCCTTGCTTAAACACAGTGTTGTTCGTTGGCACTACCAGGTCAAAGCCGCTGTGCCCGCTTTGGTAGGTCTGTGAGTATGCTCGTGTAACATCAGGGCGGTCGCTAAAGCTAATTTTCTGGCGGCCAAACTCCTTGCCGTTATATAAGCCAATCACATACGCAAACGGCTTATCAAGCAGCTGGTCAGTGGCAAGCCACCCGGCTACCCGGATGCCGCCAGCGGCCGCGGTCAAACCGTCAATGGATGCGTGCGCCTGGTCGAGCGTCATCGCTGGCATCCAGTAATCCTGGTGACTAGCACTGCCGTTATCACCGTTACCGGTACTAATAGTCGAATACCGACTGACGATAGAATAGGAATGGCCGGCGTGCAGGGCAAGCTGACCAAAATCACAGTTGAAGCCGGAAGCGGTAGCCGTGGCGATTCCAGCATTGCTCCGCTGAACATCCGGCCGCGCCGCATTGCCAGTGACCAGCTTGGCCGCCACTTGTTGGTGAGCAGTATTGTCATACACGATCAGGAAGTGGTAGGGCGCAACCAGCTCAAAGTCGCTGGCGTGCCAGCCGCTGACTTTGAGCCGACCATCGCTGAGCTGAAAGCTATCCAGCCAGCCCCGGTTGGCACTAGATAAGGTTAGCCAGGTGTCATTTTGGCGATCACCCTCGTCACCATTTCCCTGACTGTTCGCGGAATAACGTAGAACCAGGGCGTACTGGTGGCCGCTGTTTAAGCTGAGTTGCGGGAAAACCGCCGTAAAGCTGGCATCGGCCGCGTTGTAGGCACTGAGCTGGACTCCCGGCTCGGTCACCGTCAGCGGCGTTTTCACCGACCCAACCTGCTGGTGGGCTGTTAGATCATAGATAATCACGTAATGGTTTGGTTGCTGATAGGCAGCATCCGCGGCGTGGTAGCCCTTGATCACCAGTGCCCCGTCCTGCTTTGCCACACTGGTGATGGCATACTGGTTGTGGTTAAAGTTCACCGGGTTAAACCAGTAGTCAACGTAGTCACGGTTGCCAGCGGGATCACTGCTATACCGGCTCACGATCCGGAGCGGGCTCCCCACCAGCGCGCTAGTCAGGTCAAACTGAACCTGCCAGCCAGAATTAGCAGAATTATAAATTCCCGCGAAGGCGCGGCCAACGTCTGCCCGGGCAATGTTCTTCACCGGTAACCGGCCAAGTTCGTGCCCCTGGGCGTCCAGCAGGATGATAAAGTGGTGCTCCCTTCCCAGGCTGCCATCTGTCGCGTGCCAGCCCGCCAGGTTGAGTTTGCCGCCAGCAATGGTGACATTATCAAGGTTCGCCCGGTTGGCTTGGTCAGCCTTTAGCGGCGAGTACCAATAATCGGTATGGTGACCTTCTCCACCCTGCTGGTCGTCGCTATACCGTGAAATCAGTTGGAGCTGGTCGTTGAGATAGCGGCTGTCCGTACTAAAATCATAGTCGAGGTTCCAGCCAGCTTTGGCAGCGCCGTACGTCCGACCATAATATTTGGCAATATCCGGCCGGGCCGCGTCGCCGACTCGAACCCGCTTGATTTCCCGGCCCAGGGTCTGGTCATAGATAATGATCCAATGGTAGGGCTGGCGGTAGCTGGCAGAAGTCGCGTGCCAGCCGCTAGCGGTGAGGTGGCCGGAAGCAAACCGCCAGCTGTCTAGGTAGCCATTCTCCTGCTGGTCAAACGTGATCGGGGCATACCAGTAATCGGCATCCGTATTGTTAGCTGTCGGGTCATTGCTGTACCGGCTGACAATGGCTAGCGAATGGCTTAACCAGGCATCGGCATTACCATCACTGAGGTCAAAACTGACCTGCCAACCTGAATTAACCGCGTTGGTGACGTTGCGAAAAGCAGTTTGCACGTCTGGACGGCTGACCGGTTGGACTGTCTGCCGCTGCAATTCCCGGCCAGTGGTTCGGTCAACCACGATAATCGTGTGGTAGGGACGGTTTCCGGCCTGCCCATTCGCGTTCCAGCCTTGTAACTGAACCTGGTTCCCCACAATAGCCGCCCCGTCCAGGTTGCCGTAGTTCCCAGTATCGCTATTAGCAGTGATGGGTGTTACCGCCGGCTGGCTAACAGCATTAACCGTGCTTGGCGCTACCTGACTGGCTGGAGCCGCCGGGAGCGATTGATTGCTAGTTTGGCTACTAGCAAAAGCCGCGCTGGCAGTGAGATTTGCCGGTGCCACCTGCTGGTCGGCGGCGTTGGCGGTCAGCTGATTGACCATTAAAACCGCCCCGCAGACAGTGGCGGCGGCTAGAATTCCCTTAACCTTGATTTTCATATTTCCCCCCATTAATTCTTGCAATGTTTCAATAAAAATAATGATAAAACACCCTTCATTTTACAACTTTATCAGCAAATTACCATTTTCCGTCCGCCAAGTGGTAGTTTTTTCAGCCAATGGATAAAGTGGAAGCTCTACGCAGCATATGCTACAATTGACGCATTGCTTATTTGGGAGGAAGTAAAATGAAGCATAATTCAAGGATAGTAATTATTATAACTGCACTATTGGCATTGATTCTGGTTGGTTGCGGTAAAAAGGCACCTACTCACGCAACAAGTAATCAAGAGTTCCTCAGCGGGGTATATAAGGAAACAGACCAGGACACGCCAAAAGATGATGAAGGCCGTGCTCAGCCTAATTACTTTTACTTCAAAAAGAATGGGGACGTATTGGTCGCCCAAGCCGAAACCGGTGGAGAGAATAACGGCAATTACGGCGATGCAGAACGGGGAACCTGGAAAGCTCTGGGAAATAACAAATTCAAAATCAGCATCAAGACAATTTATGATAAGGATGCTTATACTTTTACCATGAAAAAAAGTGGCAACCAATTAAGCACTTCTGGTACTGCTAAGGGTGCTACCTATGAGTGGGGCAAGGATTCATATAAGAAGACTGATATGACTGCCGCCGATTTTATGAGTATGTTTAACGCTGCCAAAGAATCACAGCAAGAAAAAGTTAAGAAAAATGGTTATACCGATCCTGACAATAACAGCGACAGTGCAAGCAGCAGTAATACTAATGCCACTAGCAACTCGGGAACCGCTAGTGATGATGTAGACGCCCAAGAACGGGCCGCTGCATTTAAGAATGGTGGTCGCTGGATTACTGACAAATCTGACCCCGCTTATTACAGTGATGCAAATGCTTACGTTACTTATCTGCAAATCAAAGATAGTGTCCAGAAAGGACTCATGAATCCTGATGGTACTGAAACGCCAAAGGGCCAAGCAGAGGATAACTAAATATTTTAAAATACAAAAAAACCGGCCGGTGAAATTTTTTCACCAGCCGGTTTTATCAATTTAGCTATTCAGCTAACGACTACTTGTCTTCTTGGTCGTCCTTAGCTTCGTCATCTTTTTTGTCTTCCGGAGAAGTGTATTGGTCGCTGTCATCCTTGGCAGCGTCCTTGGCGTCAACGATTACCAGCTTGCCATCCTGCATTTCAGCAACCAAGTGCTTAGCATCCAGGTGGTCAAGGTAGTAGTCAGTGACCTTGTCACGGATTTCCCGTTCGATTACCCGCCGCAGCGGACGTGCACCCATGGCTTCATCGTACCCTTCGTCAATCAGGTACTTCTTAGCAGTAGGCGTTACCTTAACGTCCATGCCCTTCTTAGCCAGAGTGGCGTTAACATCAGCCAGCATCAGGTCAACGATCTTTTGCAGGTCTTCCTTCGTCAGGCTGTGGAATTCAACGATGGCGTTGAACCGGTTCAAGAATTCTGGACGGAAGTAGTTGGTCAACTTCTTGATCAGGTCTTCTTCATCGTTGTCATTGCCCAGCTTAACCGGTGCGTCGTTGGAGTAGCCGGCGTTAGAAGTTGCAATGATCACGGTGTTCTTGAAGTCGATGGTGTTCCCTTGACCATCAGTCAGGCGACCATCATCAAGTACTTGGAGAAGCAGTGTAATCACTTGTGGGTTAGCCTTTTCAATTTCATCCAGCAAGATGATGGAGTATGGGTGCCGACGAACCTTTTCGGTCAGGGTGTTGGAGTTGTCATCGTAACCAACGTAACCAGCGGTCGTCCCAATCAGCTTGGAAACGGCAGTCCGGTCTGAGTATTCAGACATATCCAAACGGATGATGTCATTCTTGGAGCCGAACATGTCGAGGGCCAATTGCTTAGCCAGTTCAGTCTTACCAACACCAGTTGGGCCGACGAAGAGGAAGCTGCCAATTGGTGATTCCCCTTCATCGAAGCCGGCCCGGTTCCGCCGAATAGCGCGGGCAACGGCTTCCACGGCTTCGTCTTGGCCGATAACCTTGCCTTCTAGGCGCTTGTCCATGTCCTTCAGACGTTCAACATCACTAGCACCGATCTTGGAAACCGGAATACCAGTCATCTGTTCAACGGCGTTAGCAACGTCTTCTGGAGTTGCCGTAACCTTTTCGTCTTCGGAGTTCTGGCTCAATTGCTTCTTCAGGTCAGCAATCTTGTCCTTAGCAGCCTGGGCAGCCTTGTAATCTTCCTTCTTCGCTGCTTCCTTCTGCTTCTTTTCTTGAACTTCGATTTCCTTTTCAATCTGCTTAGCATCATGTGCTGGGTGCTTTGCTGCCAGGTGAGCGGCCGTCATATCAATCAGGTCGATGGCCTTGTCAGGCAAAGCCCGTTGTGGCATGTATTGAACGGAATAGTCAACCGCTGCCTGCAGAACGTCGTCTGGCAACTTAACGTTGTGGTGACGTTCGTACAGGTCCCGAATACCCTTCAGGATGGCAATCGTGTCGGCCTTGCTTGGGGCGTTAACCGTTACCGGGTTAAACCGCCGCGCTAAGGCAGCGTCCTTCATAATGGTGTTCCGGTATTCGTCCTGAGTAGTTGCACCGATGACGCTGATTTCACCCCGGGACAATGCCGGCTTGATGATGTCGGACATTCCCTTGGAGCCGCTGTCAGAACCAGTTGAACCAGCACCGATAATTTGGTGGATTTCATCGAAGAAGAGGATGATGTTCCCCGCCTTCTTGACTTCGTCGATCAGCTTTTGCATGTTTTCTTCAAAGCTGCCCCGGTATTGGGTTCCAGCTTCCAGACCAGAAATATCAATACTGATGATTTCCTTGTCCTTGATTGGTGCAGGAACGTTGCCGTCAACGATTGCTTGGGCCAAGCCTTCAACAACCGCCGTCTTACCAACACCAGCATCCCCAACCAGGACCGGGTTGTTCTTTGTCCGCCGACTTAAAATTTCAGCGGTTTCTTGGATTTCCTTGTTCCGGCCAATTACAGGGTCCAGTTCGCCTTGACGGGCTTCTTCCGTCAAGTTCCGGCCCAGCTTGTGCAGGATGCTTTCCTTGCCTTCGCTTGGCTGTGGACCTGGCTGACCGCCCTTTTGTGGCATTGCCCCACCAGGCAACTGACCGTTTTGCCGGTATTGTGCGAATTCTTCTGGAGTTACTTCTTGACCATTGATCATGTAACGACGGTTTGCAGAGCCATTCATTCCACCCATCAGTTGGTTAAAGATGTCATTCATATCGCTGTTAAATGGATCCATTGGATTTTGTGCCATTACGCTGTACCTCCTCAATTAATTGTTAATTTCAAGTGTTAAATTGTAGTCAGAATTAATCTATATAAACAGCCAATCGGGCCGACTGGCTACAACGACTCGTCATCATCATGTTTCAGATAATGACTCTCTAAATCACGAAGGACTTCCCACATCGCCTTGTGCTCAGCTCGTGCCAAGGCATCAAGGTCGCGTAGATTTAGCGACGTAGAACTCGATTGTGGTTTATTGAATGATTTATGTAAAGTCGTGTAGCCATAGCCAGAATGCTTAGATACTTGGTAAATCGTTAAATTGTGGACTTCTAAGTATCTCTTGATATCGATCTGCATCGCTATTCACTTCCTTCACGTTATCTATTATAACACATCTGTGATATAGCACAAGTGTAATAGTAGAAAAATGTGAATTAATTTTAACTTAAATAATTTTTATTATAAAAAAGGCAGTTTAGGCCATTATCTAGCGGCTTGTTGGCACTTTCCAAGGGGTGATTTCTCAATTTTTCCTTGACAATCATTAGAAATTTATTAGAATAGCTAATAATCAGTTAATCAAGGAGACCGTAATGATGAAATCAGCGATGCAACAAGTAAATCATGCATACTACTTCTGGTTTAGCAGCTTAATCCGCTAGCCAGCAGTGATTTTATCATTGGGACTTCCGGATAATTGCCAAGTATCCGGAATACTCCTTCATCATACTCATTCCAATCTGATGAAAAGACCCGGATACGTTTAATCGTCATCCGGGTCTTTTCGTATTTTTAAGGAGGAATTAATCATGCCCACAACTAAAGCCAGTATTATGAACCAGCTCAACCGTAACTTCACCCGCCTTAAACCGGTTGGCATCCGGGAATTCGATGCCCAGGCCAGCGCCGTCCCTGGAATCGTCAAGTTAACCTTGGGGGAACCCGACTTCAACGTACCTGACGCCATGAAGCAGGCCGCCATCGACAGTATCACTGATAACGACTCCCACTACGCGCCGGCTGTCGGTACCGCCAAGCTGCGAGCGGCCATCGCCGACTTCCTCAAGGACCGCTACCAACTAGACTATGATCCCAACGGTGAAATTGCGGTGACGATCGGCGCAACCGAGGGAATCTACGCCGCCCTCTCTGCCCTGATTAATCCCGGTGACGAGATCCTAGTCGCCACCCCGACCTTCCCGTTGTACATGGCGGTCACTACCATGCTAGGCGGCCAGCCGGTTGAAATTGACACCAGCGACCACGACTTTGTCCTAACTCCTGATCAGCTTAAAGAAACCATTGCCGCCCACCCCCGTGCCACGGCTTTGATTTTGAACTACCCCTCCAACCCGACTGGGGTGACCTACTCCGCCCAGCAGGTCGAGGAACTGGCAATGACGGTTAAGAACACCGACCTGGTAGTAATCGCGGATGAAATTTACTCCGAGCTGGTCTACGACGGTCAGCACACCTCCATCGCCAAATTCATCCCCGAGCAGACCCTCATCCTGAACGGGGCCTCCAAGTCCCACGCCATGACCGGCTACCGGATTGGCTTTATCGCTGGTCCCCGGGAATTGATGGGACCGGTCAGCGCCGTCAGCGGAATGATGATTACATCCGCGACCGATTCGGCCATGGCAGCGGCCACGGCGGCCTTCGGTACCGCAGCCGGGAAGGCAGCTACCCAGCAAATGAAGGCCGCCTACCAAGAACGGCGGGACTTCCTCGTGGCCGCACTCGCTAAGCTTGGTTTTGAAACCGCAACGCCAAACGGGGCCTTCTACCTCTTCGCAAAGATTCCTGCTAGTGCCGGCAATGATGACGTTGCCTTCGCCACTGCATTGGCCAAAAAAGGCCGGGTCGCCGTGATCCCTGGCTCCTACTTTGGCGCCGGCGGGCAGGGCTACCTGCGGCTCAGCTACGCCACCAGCATGGAAAATCTCAAAACCGCCGTTGACCGCATCGCCGCATTTCTCAAGGAGGACTAACTATGACTAAGATTTTAATGACCAGTGTCCGGGACGACGAACAGGCCGCCATTGACCAATTTGCCCGTGAACATAACGTCGACATCGTCACCACGCCAAAGCTGATTGACGACGCGGTGGACCTGACAAAGGACGTTGACGGGCTGGTAATCCAGCAGCGCAGCCCCGTCGACCCAGCCGTCTACCCCCAGCTCAAAGCGCACGGGCTCAAGCAGATTGCCACCCGGACCGCCGGCTTTGACATGGTCGACCTGCAAGCCGCCCACGCCAACGGGCTGACCGTTACCAACGTCCCGGCATACTCGCCCCGGTCGGTTGCCGAGCACGCCCTTATGCAGATTTTCCGCCTGCTCCGCAAGTCCTACCGCTTCGACGCCCAGGTCGCCCAAAACGACTTCCGCTGGTTCAGTGACGAACAGGCCTTAGAAATCCACACGGCCACCATCGGGATCATCGGGGTCGGCCGGATCGGCGGTACCCTGGCCAAGCTACTCAAGGCCCTCGGTGCCCGGGTCCTGGGCTTTGACGTCAAGCCCCGTGAAGAAATGCGGGGAATTGTCGAGTACGTTTCCAAAGAGGACCTGCTCCGGCAAAGCGACGTGGTTTCCCTCCACGTGGACCTCAACCCGACTTCGACCGGTCTGATTGCCGCACCGGACCTGGCCCTGATGAAGCCAACGGCGGGTCTTGTCAACGCCAGCCGGGGACCGGTCGTCGTCACTGCCGACCTGGTCGCGGCCTTGAAGGACCACCAGCTAGCCGCCGCGGCCCTCGACACCTTCGAGGGAGAAAACGAGGTAGTGATGACCGACCGTCGGGAGAAGGGTCTCGCTGACGTTCCGCTCGTGGAGGAGCTGCACGCCATGGACAACGTCATCCTGACGCCTCACATCGCCTTCTTCACCAACCTGGCCGTCAAGAACATGGTCGACTTCGCCCTCGAAGACGTCCTGCTCATCCTCGCGGGAAAGCACTCCCCACACGAGGTCTAACGAGGAGGCGTTAATTTGCAGTGGTTCAATAAGACATTTGATGAGCTCACCGGTGTAGAACTGTTTAAGATTTATCAGCTCCGGGCCCTCGTCTTCAACGGGGAGCAGGAGAGCTCCTACCCTGACCCGGACGAAAACGACCTGGTCGCGCACCACCTCTTCTGCTGTGATGGCCCGCAAGTCGTGGCCTATGCCCGCTACTTTGAAGTTGGTAAGCAGGTCACCTTTGGCCGGGTCGTGATCCGGAAAAACTACCGGGGTACCGGCCTCTCTAAGCCCTTGATGGACCAGCTCCTCAGTGGAATCCAGCGTGACTTCCCGGGCCGTGAAATTGTCATCCACGCCCAGTATTACATCCGGGGCTACTACGCCCGGTACGGTTTCCACCCCACTGGGGACCCCTTCATCGAAGCCGAGCGCAAGCACATCACCATGACCCACCCCGGGCTATAAAATAAAGCAGGCCTCCAGGACCGCGGTTTTGCACCGCTTCCCGGAGGCCTTTATGTTACTTCTTTTCTTCGTTAATCCGCGCCCGCACCTGGTCGACAACCGACTGGAGGCTGATTTGAGCCATCTCTTGTTCTGCCGCCGTCTGGACACGCTGGTACGCGGCACCGAGCACGTCCGGCATGCACCGGCTCAGGGGGTGGAGGTGGTTAATCTCCTGATCCACGTCTAAGAACTCCTGGTGGCTTTCAACCGCCTGGTAAATATCCAGCAGGCTCACCTGGGCCGCGGGCCGGGTCAGCTTGATGCTGATTTCCCCGTGCTGGCCGCTCCGTTCGAGGATCCCGCCCTTGACCATGTGGGCGATCAGGCGCCGGATTAAGCTGGGGTTGGAGTTAACGTTCTCCGCGATGGCCGAGCTGCTATTGCTCCCTAAGATTTCCAAATACACTAAGATGTGGACGGCGTCACTTAACCGGTGCGAATACTTCATTACAATCTCCCCATTCTAACGACACTAAACTAATAATACCCTATTATAGGCGCTAACCGTGGGCCGGGTCAAAGGAGCATTTTCATTGCTGACAAGTTAGTCACCGATTACAATTAAGGAAAAAGAAATCAGGAGGGCGAAAGCAATGAGCACTTACAAAGTTAGAGCAACTAAAACTACTACCGGAATGCAGGTCGCTGCTGGTACCCGGGGCTTTGAAATCAACTTTGACGAGCCCGGCAGTACGAATACCGGGATGAACCCGGTCGAAATTCTCCTCGCCTCTTTCGGCGCCTGCCAGTCAATCACGGCCACCGCGCTTGCCCAAAAGCGGCACTTTGACCTCCAGGCATTTTGGGTGGACGTTGAAGGCGACCTGGGCCGGGAAGACATCGACGGTGAATCGTTACGAAAGTTCACTGAGATCCGTTACCAGGCCCACGTGCGCAGTGACGAGTCCGACGAGGATATCAAGCAGTTTCTCGCCGACGTCGCCAAGAAGTGCCCGGTCGAAAACACCCTGATGCACGGCACCACGTTTAAGCCAACCGGATTTGTACGGGAATAGCAACACCAGCGCTAAATAAAAGGAGATTGATACCATGGACATGGGATTACAAAATAAAAGTGCCCTCATTACCGGCTCCACTAAGGGGATTGGAAAGGCAATCGCCAGGGTCATGGCTGGCGAAGGGGTCAATGTGATTATTAACGGGCGTAAAGCGGCGGACGTTGACGCCATCGTAGCCGAAATCAAGGCTGATTATCCAAACACGAACCCCCAAGGAGCACCATTTGACATTGCCGATCCGGCACAACAGGCGGCACTATTTAAGGCCTTCCCGACCGTCGACATTTTAGTCAACAACATGGGAATTTTTCAGCCGATGGACTACCAAGATATTACCGATGATGTCTGGGAGCGGTTTTTCCGGGTGAACGTCCTGTCAGGAAATGCCCTGGCGAAGTTCTACCTGCCAAAGATGCTGGACCAAGATTTCGGCCGGATTATCTTCATTGCCAGCGAAGAAGCGGTCATGCCGTCCGGTGAAATGCCACAATACAGCATGACCAAGACGATGAACCTGTCACTGGCCAAGAGTCTTTCCAAGCTAACTAAGGGGACCCACGTGACGGTGAATACCGTGATGCCTGGGCCAACCAAGACAGAAGGGGTCGCCAAAATGATTGAAGAGATGTACGGTCAATCCGACTTACCAAAGGAAGAGTGGGGAACGGCCTTTGTTAAGGAGCACCGTCCACTATCAATGATCCAGCGTCTCATTGACCCAGAAGAAATCGGCCGCTTCGTTACCTTCGTTGCATCGCCATACTCAAACGGATTTTCCGGTGAAGCACTGCGGATGGAAGGTGGCCTCGTGCCAACCTTATATTAACGGTCTAATCTGAATTTGAACAAAGGAGCCAGGTAGAAAATGACAATTTCTACCTGGCTCCTTTTTATTGGCTATGTGCTGCAAAACATAAACTACGAGCGACTCCCATCTTTCTTCAGCTTTCGTTGTAAGGCACCCGTATTGCGTTCCCAGAACACCCCGTCGGTATACCCCTGAATGCTCTGATCGCGGTCGGCAGCCTGGAGACGGTAAACGCCCCAAGCCGTGTACAGGCGGCTTTGCTCAACCCCGACAAAGTGCCGCCCCAGCTTTTTGGCGGTCACCAGACTCGAACCGGCGCCGGCAAAGGGGTCGAGAATCGTGTCACCCGGGTTGGAGCTCGCCAGGATCAGCTTGGCAAGCAGCTTCTCCGGCTTTTGCGTCGGGTGGCCGGTGTTTTCAGCCATCGACCAGTAGGGAATCGAGATGTCATCCCAAAAGTTTGACGGCATCGTGTCCCGGAAGCGGCCAGCCGCCGATTCATGCCAGTCCTTGGCCTGGCCGTTTTCACGATAGGGGGCGATTACTTGCCGGCGTTGTTTGACCTGGTCGACATTAAAGGTGTACTTTTTGTCGTCCATGGTCAAAAACCAGATGTCCTCCATGCCGTTTTTCCAATTGCCTTTGGCGCCGCGGCCCTTTTCTCGTTGCCAGGTAATCCGGTTCTTGACCGTGAAGTTAGCCGTGAGGACCGGCGCCAGTGCAATACTGGTCTGCCAATCGGCAAAAACGTAGAGACTGGCGTGGGGCTTCAGCTTCGGTTTAACCAGGTCAATCCAACGTTGGGTGTACTCCTGGTATTCGTCGGTAGACTGATGCTTAAAATTCAGCCCGTCGTAGTGTTTATCCAGGTTATAGGGCGGGTCAACCAGGGCTAAATCAGCAAACTGGTCGGGAAACTGCTGCACCAGCTGAAAGGAATCCCCGTTAATGCTCCGGTCGCGAATTGCCGTGAGCGAAACTGGCCCCGGTTGAAGCGTGACAATCTGCTCTAAGACCCCCGCTGGAGCATGGTCGAGGTCAAAGTCAATTGTCTTGTTGCGGGCCGATTTAGTCATTATTTCACCATCCACTTCTATATCTTAGCTAATAGTATAGCGCAAAAAAGGCGGTGGAAAAAAGCATAAAAAGCCCCGCTGGAAGGCTCGGCTTTTCCGAGTATTCCCAGCAGGACTTAATTTACAACCAATAGCTAGTGTCTAGGCGTCTTCCTTTTCCTTAATCGTCTTCGCGGAAGCAGCCAGCTTTTCCGCTTCGTCGGCTGGCAGCTTAACCGGCACGATCTTCTCGACCCCGTTCTTGCCAATCACGGCCGGGTAGCCGATGTAGGTGCCGAATTGCTCCAGGTATACCGAAGCTGGCATGAACTCGTGCTTGTCATTGAAGATTGCTTCGACAATCCGGACCGCACAGGTCGCAATCGCAGTAGAAGTGTAGCCCTTGCCGGCAACAACCGTAAAGGCGCTCTGACGAATTTCTTCGTCCAGTTTCTCCAAGTCAACTTTACCCGCATCAGCAAACTGGCTGATTGGCTGGCCGTCCAGGCGAACCGTCGACCAGGCAGAGAACTGGGAATTGCCGTGCTCACCGAGGACAAAACCACTGACGTTTTGCGGCGCTTCGCCAAAGTGGGCGCCAACCGCCCGTTGCAGGCGCGCCGTGTCAAGGAAGGTTCCCGTTCCAAAGATCCGGTTGTGCGGCATCCCCGTCGCCCTTTGCAGCTCGTTGACGATCGCGTCGCAGGGGTTACTGATGTTGAGCAAGATGCCATTAAAGCCGCTCTCTTTAATCTTCCGGCCGACTTCCACGGCACTCTTCTTGTTAATCGGCAGTTCCGCGAACCGGTCACCCGTCTTTGCTGTCGCCTCAATATCACCGAAGCTGGTGATGACAATGTCAGCGTCCGCTAGTTCACCGTAATCGTTGCACTTCAGGACCGCGGAGTGTTCCGTCCGGGCAAAGGAGTCTGCGAAGTCGTAGTATTCCGCCTCAACCTTCTTTGCGTTTTGGTCAATCATCACCAGTTCATCAGCCAATCCCTTGAGCAGTAAAATATGGGCCACCGTCGTTCCCACGTGTCCCAAGCCAATAATTCCAATCTTATGCATAGTCACATTCCTCCATCTGTAAACGGTTTCTTACCATTTCATTATACTATAAATCGGTCGCAGAAAAATCCCCGACAGCCAACGTCCGGTTCACTTAACTTTCAAAAATGCTGCTCTGCTTCCGCGTCCTGAGTAGTAGCCACATGAGATAGAGAATCATGTACACTGCTAAAACTAGGTGGGTCAAGGTAATGGCGCTGCCGTTTTGTATATCCGGCTGGTGCAATGAAAAGGCGCCGAGAATGTGGTTCATCCCTTTTAAACCCACGCTCAAAAACAAACTGCCCCACATGACCAGTTGCGAAAATACACCGGAAATCATGGAATAGTAATTGTTGACAATGGACGAGATCGTGTAATTACGCGTTGCCTGCTCGTACGCGCCGATTGTTTGCTTCCGAATTCCCCCCGCAAAGCCCCTGATGATAAAAATCCCAATAAAGTAGGTGGGGAGCCAGAAGGTAAGGACGATGCCGAGAGTTAACATCCCAAGCGCCGTGCGCTCGGGAGTAACCCTGGAAATCCGGGTCACCTTGTTCACCAGCCTTGCCCCAAAAATAAAGGCCAGCAGGTAGGCAACGATTGTCCAGTAGTACAATTGGACCCCGTAGATAACCCCAATAAAAATCGTGCTATACAGCGTCCAGTACTGCCCGCAAACGCCGTAGAGCAAGATCCACGCGCGCAGGTTATGAGGATAGGAGAGCAGGTGCTGGTGGTTGAACAGCAAGCCTAGGGCAATGACGATAATAAAAGTAAGCAGTAGTCCGAGTCCCCACTGCGCTGGCTGACCGCTCCCCATACTCCGGCCGAGGCGCAGCAATAGCATTGCGGCCAGCAAGATGAGTGCTAAGAAGTAGTTATACCAGTGCAAGCGAACGGGAAAGGGATGGATGGAGTGCGGCAGCTTCCAGTATGCGCCGGCCGCTCCAAGAGAGACAAGGAGCATCAGTCCGAAGTGGATGACCGGATTCTTTACCAATAGCAAGCACCCTAGGAAAGCCAGCACAATGCCGAATTGAACTAACGGCTGGCACTGCGGGCGCTTGGTCAGCAGCCCATTCTTAACGAGGCGGTTCCGTTGACTGACCGCTACCGGAAAGAGGGCCGAAGCCAGCCCGGCGCCCACTCCTGACAAGTCAAAAAATACCGGATTAATGACGCCCAGCATTCCCAAGGCATAACCGCAAATCCCGCTGCCAATGCCAATCCACGCCAGTCGCTGGTAGTCATATTCAAAATCGCGAAAAAGCAATAAACCAGCCCGCCGGAAACCATAGTAGATTGCAAAGGGCAGTGCCGCCGTTAGCAATTCATGGTGGCCCTGAATCAAGGCAACATAAATTAAAAAGGGCATTAAATTTAGCAGTAAGCTGAAAACACCCGCCAGCTTCAGGAGCTCTTTGGACACAACTTCTCTAATGACGGTCAATCTCTCTATCCCCTCTCTGTTGTCACGCCGCCAAGGCAGCCTTCCTGGCTATTTGGCCGAACGTCAATTTCGTTGAACGCAAAATGACCTCCCAAATTTAACAATTGAGGAGGTCACTTTTTAATCCGTCACATATTTATAACGTACTCGCTAGCACAGGGCTATTAATGCCGCATAGCAATAACGTGCTCCGTGCCACTTCGCACTCACCTTTTTAGTAAATTCCGTCGTAAGCCTTTTGGAAGAGCTTGACCAGGTCTTCCTTGGTCCCCTTGCGAGGGTTAGAGAAGGCGTTCCCGTCCTTGAGGGCATTTTCCGCCATCAATTCAAAGTCTTCTGGCTTAGCACCGATGGCCTTGATGGAGTCCGGAATACCAATGGCCTTAGCCAATTCCCGCATCCCGTCGATTGCCTTGTGGGCGGCTTCCATCGTCGTCAGGCCGCTGATGTCGTAGCCCATGATCTTAGCTAATTCAGCGAAACGGTCTGGGCAGGCGATAATGTTCCATTCTTCAACGACTGGCAACATCAATGCACAGCAGACACCGTGAGGAGCGTCGTATTGACCACCCAGTTGGTGCGCCATGGCGTGGACGTAACCGAGGTTGGCGTTGTTGAAGGCCATGCCGGCAAGCATTTCCCCTTCAACCATCTTCGTCCGGGCTTCAACGTTGTTGCCATTTGCCACTGCTTCCGGCAGATATTGTTGAATCAGCTTGATGGCCTTTTCACACTGACTGTCGGTAATGTCGTTGTGGTCAACGGAAACGTATGGTTCAACGGCTTGGACGTAGGCATCCAGACCAGTAGCCGCAGTTGTTGCCTTCGGGATTCCCAGCATCAGCATTGGGTCATTGAAGGAAACCAGCGGAATGTTCCGCCAGGAAACGACAACAAACTTCAGGTGCGTTTCTTCGTTCGTGATTACGGCGTGGCGGGTCAGTTCTGAACCGGTTCCGGCAGTGGTGTTAACCGCCATCAGTGGTGGCAGCGGCTTGTCCAGGGTTTCGATCCCAGCCAGCTTGGTAATGTCGTCACCGTTAGTCAGGATAATCCCGATTCCCTTACCACAGTCATGGGCAGAGCCACCACCGACCGTGATGATACTGTCACAGTTGTTGTCCAGGTAGATTTGCTTCCCCTTCTTGATATCACGAATCTTTGGATTTTCTTCGGCACCGTCAAAGACCACGTATTCTACGCCGGCCTTTTCCAATGAAGCCAGGGTCTGATCAACTGGGCCATTCTTAATCTTGCGAATGTGGCTCCCAGTAACGACCAGCACCTTGTTCATGTTCAGCATCTTAGCCCGGTCACCGATCTTAGCAATCACCCCAGGGCCGAAGAAGTTTACGCTTGGCATCAGAAAATCAAATTGACGTTCCATTCTTTAACAACCTCTTTCTATCTATTACTCATAACGGCTATTATAATTGCACAAAATCGCCGAGATTGCAACTTTCTTCACGAGCTATTTTGGCTGATATGTCGCATTTTGTAACGGAAATTTAATTGATTTATATTAACTTGTCGCTTTTAATCACAAATCCCGTGACAGCGGTTTACAAAATTCACTGATAAAAAATTAGTTAATATATATTGACAAACCCCAGCCACCTATCTTAGAATACAGGCAACAAATTTTGAAAGGAGCTGAGCTTATGTTTACCACAGTTAAATTCGCCATGTGTTGTCAACCATCAACTACATTCGGACAAACTGACATGAGTTCAGCTGGCCGTTTTCTTTGAGGTTGACTTTTTTATTCTCCCACATTGAAAACTCATTTTAGGTAGGTAGACGCCACCGATCATGTCACATGGTCGGTGGCGTTTTTGTATTTTCAAAAGAAAGAGTGATTATTGATGAGCTTAAACCGCGAAACTGTCCTAAAGGCTTTACATAACGAAGAGGTCAACCAAGTACCCACGTCATTTTGGCGCCACTTCACCGATAACGAATTTACCGACGCCGCTGAAAGCCCCGAGGTTTTGACCACCAACCTAACGGGGCACCGCAATTACTACCAAGCCGTTGACGTTGATTTTGCCAAAACCATGCTCGACGGTTACTTCCCCTACCCCTTCCATGGGGTCAACAACCCCCGGCAACTCGCTGACCTGCACAACCTGCGGCCCATTGAGGACAACGATCCTTGGCTAACGGGACAGGTCGAACTGGCCGAGAAGCAAAAACAGGTTACCGGCGACCGCCCAACCTTCGTCACCATGTTCTCCCCGCTCTTCCTCCTCAAGTGGGCTTTAATTGAACACTACCAGGAGCCACTACTCCTAGCAGATCAGCGCTTTGCCGATATGTATACGGAAGATCCCCAGCTGGTCCTGCACGTCTTAAAGGTCATTAGCGACGACCAGAAAAAAGTTGCCCGGGCCCTGATGACCAATACCCAGATCGACGGAATCTACTACAGCACCCAGGAGATCCAAGATCAGCGGACCCAAACGCACCAGTTCTTCGAAGAGGTCATGGAACCGATTGACATCGATGTGCAAAATGCCATTAACGCTGTCTCGCCCCTTAACATCCTCCATATCTGTGGCTTTGATGGGGCCGACAACCACCTCGACTGGTTTACCGATTATCCTTTGCAGGTAATCAACTGGGCTACTGAAACCGATGGCTACTCCTTGGCTGAAGGGAAGAAGCTCTTCAATGACCGTCCCGTTTTAGGCGGCTTTGACAACAGCACCAAGGGGATTCTTTACACCGGCAGTAAGCAGCAAATTCAGGATAAAGTGCACGAACTCATTAGCGAGGTGGGCAAGCAGGGCGTCCTGCTCGGTGCCGATTGCACAGTGCCGCGTGACATTGATTACGATCACCTTCGCTGGGCGATCGAAGCCGCACACAACTAAAGGGGGATTCACCTTGTTACTAACCGTTAAAGACTTACACAAATCATTCAATGGTCGGGAAATTCTCAAGGGTATCGATTTTGAGATTCAAAAAGGTGAAATTGTTGTCATGATTGGACCGTCTGGCTCTGGAAAGACCACCTTCTTACGCAACCTTAACTTCCTTGAACACGCTGACCAGGGCAGCATGGACTTCGCTGACCACCACATTGACCTGGCCAAGCCCGATAAAAAGGACGTCCAGTGGGTACGCCGCCATTCCGCAATGGTCTTTCAAAACTATAACCTTTTCAAAAATAAGACGGCCCTGCAAAACATCGCCGAGGGGTTAATCTACGCCCAGGGAATGGCTAAAGGTCAGGCCAACGAAATTGCCAACCAGGCCCTGGATAACCTCGGGCTCAGCAAACAGGCGCAACTCTATCCGGCCCAACTCTCTGGGGGACAGCAACAGCGAATCGGGATTGCCCGGGCAACCGTCCTCAATCCAGAAATTATCCTTTTTGATGAACCGACGAGCGCCCTCGACCCTGAACTGGTGGGCTCCGTCCTCGGTGATATGCGCCGCCTGGCCGAAAGCGGGCAAACGATGATTATCGTGACCCACCAGCTTGGCTTCGCCCGTCAAGTCGCGGACCGCATCGTCTTCTTCGATGAGGGAAAGATCGTTGAAACCGGCGCTCCAGAAGAACTATTTGATCATCCCCAAAACAAGCGGACCGCACAATTCCTGTCCGCACTCAATGATGCTAGTTAGGGGGCAAACGATGAGCAATACTAAAATCCTGGAAGTTATCCTGCGCGGGCTTCCCAATACCCTCTACCTGCTAGTCCTCTCCTTTGTCTTCGCGACCATCCTGGGCATTTTCTTAGCTTGGCTGGACCTGCGGAAAAGTCGGGTGGCTAAGGGCGTCGCTAACCTCTACCTCGGCCTAATCCGTGGTACCCCGCCCTTGCTGATGCTGCTGTTGGCCTATTACGGCTTACCGGTCCTCTTAAAGGGCATCGGCATTAACATTGACGGCTGGACTAAGCTGACCTTTGGTGTTCTTGGATTATCGTTGGGCTGGAGTGCCTACCTCTCCGAAGCTTTCCGGAGTGCTTACCTGTCAGTTGATCCCGGGCAGTTAGAAGCCGCCCGTTCAATCGGCCTGCCAGACCGCACTACCTTTTGGCAAATCCTGGTTCCCCAGACTACCATGATTGCCCTTCCCAATATTGAAAACCTGGTCATCGGCCTGGTGAAGGCAACGTCGCTAGTCTATGTTCTGGGCCTCTACGACCTTTACAACGAGGCTTCAAACCTGTCTAACCAGACGGCCGGCGTTCACCAGCTGCAAATTTTCGTCCTGCTGGCGCTGACCTACTGGGTAATCGTCCTCATCATTGAGGGGCTGTTCCGGTTGGTTAAGCAACGCTTCGTCGCCATTCGGATTTAGTGAAAGGAGGAAAGCAGCTTGTTCGACTTAAATTTTGCTCGCGAGTCATTTGGCCAAATCCTGGCCGCCGCTCCTTTGACTATCCTGGTCGCAGTCGTGGCGACTTTGGCCGGACTGATTCTGGCCATTTTAGTAGCAATCGCCCGTGAACGTAAAATCCCGCTCTTATCGCCGCTCCTAGCTGTGGTCGTCTCGTTCATTCGGGGAACACCAATTCTAGTCCAACTCTACGTAGTTTACTATGGCCTCCCCCAACTGCTGGTCCTAATGCGTAACTGGGGGTGGAACACCAACCCCGATGGCTTACCGGCCATCATCATTGCTTTTTCCGCTTACGGGCTCAACGCCATGGCCAACCTATCGGAGAGTATTCGCTCCGCCTACCACGCCGTTGATTACCGCCAGTACGAGGCTGGCCTGGCGGTGGGGATGACCCCCCTGCGCACCATGACCCAAATTGTGGTCCCCCAGCTAATCACCAACTTGATTCCTAACTTCACCAATATTTTCCTCGACCTGATCAAGGATACCGCCTTGATTTACAATATCGGTTTGGTAGAAATTATGGGTCAGGCTAACATTGTTTCGTCCCTAGGGTTTAAGTACCTTGAAACCTATACTGATGCCCTGATTATTTACATTATTATCTGCTGGATTTTCGCGAAAGTCTTCCAGTTGATTGAAACCCGTCTTCGTCGTCGCTACGCCTTTAACTAAGAGAAGAGGAATCACCCATGAAATTCACCAAACTACTAACAACCGCGTCCGTTTTCGTCCTCACCGCCACCACCTTGTTCACGCCGCTCACCGCCCATGCGAATAAGGTAACTACCGTCAAGGTCGCCGCCCCGAACGGCAACCCCGAATTCGTGGTCAACACCGATCATGGTCCGGCCGGCTATTATGGTGACCTGATTAAGCGGATCGATAAAGACCTGCCGCAATACCGCTTCAAGACGACCTTCGCTTCCCAAAATGCCGTTTTTTCCGGCCTTCAATCCGGTAAGTATGACGTCGCCTTGAACAATTCATGGTACAACGAGTCGCGGTTCAAGAATTACTACCATACCCGTTCGACCAGCCTGGATGATGTCCGCATTATTTACCGCAAGAACAGTCCCCAGGCTAAGTACCTCAAGAATGCCACTTCCCTCGCCCCCATCGCCAAGCACAAGTTGTCAATGGTGCCACTAGCCACCGACGACGCGCTCTACTCCGTTGTTAAGACCTACAACGATACCCACAATCCTAAGGTCGACTTAAAGCCGTTCGGTGACCAGTCCACGGCAGACGCCCTCGGCCAGGTGGCTTCGGGGAAGTACGACGTCACGATGTATCCATACGCCGCCTTCCGCGAGGTTCAAAATACTAAGGACGGCAAAAAGCTCGCCGTTTCTAAGTCCATCTACCTTAAGAGTGCCTACCTCCTCGTCCACAAGAATCAGCAAAACAAGCAGTTAACTAAGGACCTAAACAAGGAGATTGACCACTTGTACAAGGATGGCTACCTCGAGCAGCTGACTAAGAAGTACATCCACGAAAACACCTTTGCCTTCCCTGGTGCTGACAAAGCCTACAACGCTGAATTCAATAAATAAAGGAGAACATCATCATGAAATTATCTCGCTTAATTAACCGCGTGGCCTTGACCGGCCTAACAATCCTCGGCCTCTCAACCATCGCTGGTCCAGCATCCGCGGCCACCACGGTTAGGGTCGCGGCGCCGAATGGCAACTCGCCTTATATTATCAACACTGACCACGGTGCCGGTGGGTACTACGGCGAGCTGCTGAAGAAGATTGACCAAGACTTGCCGCAATATAAGTTCAAGACCACCTTCACCTCGCAAAATGCAGTGTTTGCCGGGCTCCAGTCTGGCAAGTACGACGTCGCCATGTCGAACTTCTGGTACAACAAGGAACGGTTTAACAACTACTACCACACTCGTGCAAACGGCCTCGATGACCTCCGGCTGGTCGAACGCAAGAACGGTAAGAAAGCCAACTCCCTGGCCGAAGTAGCCAAAAAGAAGCTTACCGTCGTTCCCGTCTCCACCAGCGACGCCCGTTACAGCCTGCTTGCAAACTACAACCAGCAACACCCCAACAACAAGATCAACCTCAAAGGAATCGGCGACCAGACCACTGGCGACGCACTAAAGCAGGTCGCGTCTGGTAAATATGATGTCGCGGTTTACCCCTACGCTGCCTACAAGTCAGTCCAAACCACTGCGGCGGGGAAGAACCTAACAGCTTCCAAGTCGATTGGTCTGCAAAGTTCCTACTTCCTCCTTCACAAGAGCGCATCCAATAAGAAATTAACTAAGGCCATGAACAAGGAGCTCCAAAAGCTGCACGATGATGGCTACATGGAAAAGCTGACCAAGAAGTACCTCTACGAAAACACCTTTAAGCTGCCGGGCGCCCAAAAAGCATTTAACGCTCATAACTAAAGAAACTAATACGGGCACTAGTCAAAAACGACACTGGAAAAATCCGGTGTCGTTTTTTCTTATTTAAGGATGTTTTCAAACTCGGTCCGCAGCAGGGCCGCCTCGCTGTCGTGCGTATGCAGCCGGTAGTCCGCCGTGGCGAGTGAATCGCTCGGTGACAGGCTGATCTGCGGGTTGACTGCCATCTGGCGCATTTTCAGGCCGGTGACGACCAGGCGCATTGCCACTTGGGCCTGACTGCCGCCGTGGCCGCCAAAAGTCACCAGGCTAACCGGCTTGCCCTGCCATTCCTTCGCCAGGTAATCAATGGCGTTTTTCAAGACTGCCGGGTAGCCCCAGTTATATTGCGGAAAGACGAAGACAAAGCCGTCGTAGGACGCAACCAGCTGGCTCCACTCCCGGGTTTTGGCGTGCGCGTACAGTCCCGTGAAAGGTATCTGCGGCTCGTCCAGCATCGGCAGGTTCACCTTGGCAAGGTCGACCACGTCAAAATGAACCTGGTCGCTTGCCAGCAGCTGGGTACGCAGCCAGTCGGCCACCTGCTTACTCCGCCGGTTCGACCGGACACTGCCGACAATGATTGCTACTTTTTTCATCAGAATCCCTCCAAATCTTGTCTTGCTACTGGTTAGTATAGCCCAAATCAAAAGGAACCGGCAACGATTCGCTCGCCAGTTCCTAAACAGTTACTTGTTTACTTTCTTGCGCCGCAGGAGGCCAAACGTTAATAGTTGAGCCATTAACCCCAGGATGACCGCGCCAGTAACCGTAGCGGCCTGGTTGTCAGCAGTCCCAGTGGCTGGCAGGGTTGCTTGCTGCTCCTGGTTAGCGCCTCTGGTAGCAGAAGCAACTGCCGCCGGTTGGGCTGACTGTTCACCGCCAGTTGACGTTACCGCGGTCAGCACGGGCGCTGGTTGACTCTGCTGACCATCAGCCGGGCTGCCAGTGTTTCCGGCAGTCGTACCGGCTCCCGGTTGGCTGTCGGTGTCTAAACCAGTTGGCTGGTCAGTATCCGAATCCGAGTTCCCTGGTTGATCGTCAGGATTGGCGAGTAACGTGTAGTAAACGTGGTGGATGTGGTCGGCGTCGAGATGGCCTGGTTTTACTTCGGCCCCGGCAATCTTATCAACGCTCGTCGTATGACCCGCCAGCTCAGGTACCAGGTAGTCGTCGAATGCCGCTGATCCCTCCCAGTCACCATACTCCAGCAGGTTGGTCTGGAGATTCAGGTAGACCGGCCGG
>DSLFD04101__coassemble_417_pt1 | contig 23526 bp, 24 predicted proteins | sample DSLFD04101__metabat2_high_PE_003 | metagenome-assembled genome bin DSLFD04101
AATCCACCATTTGCAGTACGCTTGAAACGCTTAGCAGCAGCGCGGTTAGTCTTCATCTTTGGCATCAGATATTCCCTACTTTCCTAAAATACTATTTCTTTGCTTTATCAGCAGCTGGAGCCAGAGTTAAGAAAATACTCCGCCCCTCCATCTTTGGACGTTGGACAACAGTAGCGATGTCTGAAGTTTCTTCAGCCATCCGTTCAATCATGTCACGACCGATATCCTTGTGCGTGATGGCACGACCCCGGAAACGGAGTGAAACCCGGACCTTGTCACCCTTCTCAATGAACTTGCGAACCCGCTTCAGCTTAACGTTGAAGTCGTTCGTGTCGATTGAAGGGCTCAGGCGAATTTCCTTGACCGTCACTGTCTTCTGTTTCTTCCGAGCTTCCCGCTCTTTCTTTTGCATCTCAAAACGGTACTTACCGTAATCCATGATGCGGGCAACAGCTGGACGAGCCTTTGGTGCAACCAGCACCAAATCAAGGTTGGCATCTTCTGCTAATTGCAGCGCTTCACGCTTTGACTTGATCCCTAATTGTTCGCCATCCTGGCCGATCAGCCGCACTTCGCGTGCACGAATACCGTTATTGACAATCATATCTTGTGCTATGGCAACGCACCTCCAATTTTATTAGCGAAAGATCAAGCAAAAAAAGCGGAGTGCCAAACGCACCCCGCTCAATTAGGAACAGACCTTCCTCGTCTGCTCAATTTCATCTCGTCAGCCCGGCAATCCTAATCACCAAGGCGAGAAGCGGGTGCTTCTGCTTTTTCTTTCAACGTTTATTAGAATACCGAATCTCCAGATAATTGTCAAGGACATTATCCCTTAGAACGCAAATTATCTCCCTCCATCAGCAATTCCCGGGACAGGAACTTGACCCGTTCCATGATTCGCTGGGCCTTCAATGGTTCATGGTCACCCTGGGTGTCGATTGCCAGGTGGTTCTTTTCCAGTTCATCCATGGAGAAGTTAGAACTAAAGAAGGTCGACAGCTCTTCTTGCATCCGGTACTCCAGGATGATGCCCAGGACGTCATCGCGAACCCACTTGCTCATCGCGTCGGCACCAATATCGTCCAACATCAAGACCGGAGCCTTCTTGACCGCTTCCAGTTTCTCGCTGGTGTTGTTCTTCTTAATTGAGTTGCGCATCTCAACGGCAAAGCTCGGGAAGTGCAGCATCGTCGTCGCCACACCCTTTTGCTTTGCCAGCTCGTTGGCGATTGCTCCTAGGAGGTAGGTCTTGCCAACTCCAAAGTTCCCATAAAGGTAAAGCCCGGGCATGAAGTGGTCCGCGGAATAGTGGTCGGTAAAGTTGATGGCCGCTTTTAGGGCTGCCATCCGGGTCGCGGTCTGGTGCTGCTCGTCAATGTAGAAGTTATCCAATGAAGCGTTCTGGATAAACTTTGGCATGTTGATTGAGCGGACGAGCCGCTGAATGTGCCGCTGCCGTTCCTTTTCCAGCAGTTGCTGGGTGGGCACATAGGTGACATCTATTTGCCCGGAGTTCAGCACTAGCTGCGGCGAATAGCCTGGAGCCACCGTGGTTTCTCCCTTCTTCGCCAGCTGTTTTTCATGGTAAAACTCATACAGCTTGGATTGCCCGCTTTGGACCATCTCCCGGGAAATCCGCTCCTGATTGTCCTGCAAAAAGGCCTGGACATCCGGATCGGCTAGTACTCGCTTCATCAGCTGGTCGACACTGGCAGTCACGTTTTGATTTTTCATTAGCCCTTGGAGGGTTTCATTTAACGACTTCATTGCTTTCACCACCCCTATTTCTGCTTTCGTTTAGCCAGCAGGGCCTGAACCTCTTGAACCTCTGCCTGCGACGCTTTCTTGGTGCGCTCCGCCTGACTAGTCTTGGTCCATTCCGGCATCTGCTCTTCAATCTGTGGCCGGCCCCGGTAATTTTTCCGCTGGCGGGGCCGCCCCTTTGACTGACCAGCCGCCCGTTGCTGGTTAAAGTTCTTGAGCTGGAGTAAGGCACTGGCCCCATCATGGACCCCCGCTTTGACCCAACTATTGGCAATCGCGTCAACAAAGTTAGCCTTCAAAAGGTCATTATCCAATTCAGCAATCACGTACCAGGAAAGGACGTTGATGACTTCCGGGCTAAGTTTGACGTCCGCCAACAGGTGGGTCAGGATATGCCGCTCGCTGGCGGTTACAAAGCCCCCGGTCTGTTCTTTAAGCCCCTGGAGGAAGTCCACCGGGGCATACCCGGTCACGCTCTTTAACAGCTGCTGGTCCTTAGCAGTCAACCCCTGGTCCTTCTTGGCCGGCTGGTTGGCCCCCGTCGAGCTGCCAGTTGAACTGCCGGTAGGCCGGTAGGCCGCGGCAACGACCCGTTTAAACTTCGCCGCGTCAAAATGATTATCAGCCAGGTTGACCGCCTTCAGGATCAGGTCCTTCATCGTTGGGACGTCAATGCCGTACAGCTGGTGTTCGACCTCGATTAACTGCCGGTGGGCGTCCAGGTCCTTTTTGACAAGCGGCTGGTTAGCGAGGAGCTGAAAAAGGGTCGGCCAGTCAAAATCACTAGCTGCGAGTGACGGGCGAGCGGTCTCCACGCTGAACTGCTGCCGTGCTTCTTTGACGGGTACTGGTGCCGTGATAACTGACTCCGCGGCAACATGGAATTCATCCAAGAAGCGATGGCTGACTTCCCTTAGCTGGGGCCGCGAGGTCAACTCGTAACGCCGAGCCCACTTCGCCAGGTGAGCAAAGGCAGCGCTCCCCACCGCCTCAAGGAGGAGGACGCTCAGCAGGTCATCTTCAATAAAGGCGGCAGGGGAAAGGGTCGGCTGGAGCTGGTAAACGTAAAAGTCCCCCTGCTCATCATTCCCGGCGAAGGTTCTTACCAGTCCCACTGCTTCCAAACGGTGAAGGGCGTGGGTAATCTGCTCCGCCCCCGCGTTCATCTGTCGAATAAGGACAGCTTGCAGGCGCCGGTCAGCCAGAGTTGGCCGTTCCAACAGCTGACTATGCAGGGCATAGAACAGGCTAAAGGCGGTTGGCCCCACCACCGGCTGGTAAAAACGGGCCAGGGTCGTGGCATTAAAGTTCACAAAGTCGCCGGCCGCCGTCACGAGGAAGGCTGCCTGTGGTGCAAACTGGTCCTCCTGCTTAGCCATCCTCATTCCTCCTAATCATTACTTTTGTGCTCCGTCTTCACCATGGTTTCCAGTTCGCTCATAAAGGCGTCAACGTCCTTAAACTGGCGGTAAACACTGGCAAAACGAATGTAGGCCACCTCATCGACGTCCTTTAGTTCGTTCATCACGTACTTGCCGATCAGCTGACTGGAAACTTCATTTTCGCCCAGGCTCCGCACCTTCTTCTCGACCTTATCCGTCAGCTTGGTGAGGCGCTCCATACTGACCGGCCTTTTCTCGGCGGACCGGACAATCCCATTAAGAATCTTTTGCCGGCTGAATTCTTGCCGGGTCCCGTCCTTCTTCACAACTAACAGCGGGGTCTCTTCATAGCGTTCAAACGTGGTAAAGCGGAAGCCGCAATGCACACACTCCCGTCGCCGGCGTATAAAGCTGCCATCTTCACTCGGCCGACTGTCAACGACCCGTGAACCATTCTGGTGACAATGTGGACACTTCATGCGCTTACCTCCCTTATAATACTTAACACTTTATTGTACCATACCTCGGTCTAGTTTAATCGTTTAACAAGCTGGGCCACCTGCTGCCGCAAGTGATTATCGTCTCCGTTGTTATCAATCACGATGTCCGCCCGCGCGGCCTTCTCATTTAACGGCATTTGAGCCGCTACCCTGGCTTGCGCTGCCGCTTGGGATAGGCCATCCCGCTTCATCAGGCGTGCGAGCTGGGTCGCCTTATCGACGGTCACCACCACGACTAGGTCGCAATCCTCGTCGTAACCCTGCTCAAACAGCAGTGGCACGTCTAAAATGACGACCGGGACAGCAGCCTTCGTGAAACCCGTGAGCTGGCCCATAATGGTTTCCCGAATCAGGGGCTGCATTACTTGGTTCAGCTGGTTGCGAGCATCCTGGTTATTAAAGACGAACTGGCCGAGCCGCTGGCGGTCAAGGCTACCATCCATGGTCACGATTGACCGGCCAAACCGCTCTACCAGACGTTCAAAACCTGGTTGACCAGGCTGCTGGAGGCGGTGGGCAACCAGATCAGCATCGATGATTGGAAAGCCAACTTGACCCAGCAGCCCGCTGACGGTCGACTTACCGCTGGCAATCCCGCCGGTTAATCCCACTACTTGTGTCATCTTAATCCTCCACTAACGGCTGACAACGCGGACAGAAAGTCGTTCCCCGCTGGGCCACCTTGATTTTGACCATCTTGGCACCGCACCGGGGACATTTCTCGCCGCCCCGCCCATAGGCGTTCAACCGCTCCTGGAAGCCCCCAGCATCACCAAAGGCATTGGTAAAACTGTGCACAGTCGTCCCCTTATACTTAGTTGCGACCGCTAATTCCTTAATGATGTTGTCATGCAGGACTGCAGCCTGGTCAGGGGTAAGGCTGTTGGCCGGCTGTTCTGGGTTGATCTTGGACATCCAGAGGACCTCATCGACGTAGATGTTGCCGAGACCAGCGACGTGCCGTTGGTTCAGCAGGAATGGCTTGATCTTGCCCCTGCTCCTGCCCAGCTCATCCTGGAAAAAGGCCAGCTTAAAATCAGCGGCGGTCGGTTCAGGTCCTAAGGTTTTCAAGCCGCCGACTGTCTTCTCATCTCCCGTCTTGACCAGGGTCATCCGGCCAAACTTACGGGTATCGTGGTAGCACAGCTCGGTGCCGTCTGTAAATTGAAAAACAACGTGGGTGTGCTTGTCGATCGGTCCCCCAATCGGCTGGTTATAATACTTCCCTTCCATCCGTAAATGGGACACCATCGTTAGATTATTACTAAAGCGGAACAGCAGATACTTTCCCCGCCGGTCAACGTCTTCAATCGTCTGCCCAATCAGGGCCTGGCGAAAGTCTTCCACGTCATTAGTAATCGTTTTGCCGTAGTAAACATCAATTGCGTTAATTTTGCGGCCCTTGGCGATTTTTAAAAGTCCCCGCCGGACCGTCTCAACTTCAGGTAATTCTGGCATTTTCTACCGCCCCTATTTCAAGTCGTACCAAGTATCGCCAATCTTGCTCTCAACTTTCAGCGGCACGTTTAATTGAACCGCGGAGTCCATGACCTGGGGAACCAGCTTCTGGAGGACCGGGATTTCTTCCGCCGGTGCTTCAAAAACCAGTTCGTCATGGATTTGCAAAAGCATCCGGGCTTGGAGTTGACGCTGCTTGATTTCTTCCTTCATCCTAATCATTGCAATTTTAATGATATCCGCCGCGCTCCCCTGGATAGGGGTGTTCATCGCCGTCCGCTCAGCAAAGGACCGCCGGCTAAAACTCTTTGCATGAATATCCGGCAGGTAACGACGACGGTGGGTAATGGTTTCGACATAGCCGTGCTCACGGGCAAAGGCAATCGTATCATCAATATACTTCTTTACGCCCGGGAACTCCTTAAAGTAATTCTGGATAAACTCGTGGGCCTGGGAACGGCTAACGTGAATTCGCTGGGCCAGCCCGTAGTCACTGATTCCATAAACGATCCCGAAGTTAACCGCCTTGGCTCGCCGTCGCATATTGCGGTCAATTTCAGCATCGGCCGGCAGATGGAAAATCCGCCGGGCCGTGCTGGCGTGAATGTCCTCCCCGTTCTTAAAGTCCTCCTGGAGGTTCTTATCACTGGTGATGTGGGCCAGTACCCGCAGTTCCACTTGGGAATAGTCAGATGAAAAAATCTGCCAGCCCTCATGGCTCGGTACAAAGGCCTTCCGTATCAAGCGGCCTTCCGGCAGGCGAATCGGGATGTTTTGCAGGTTAGGATCCACGGAGGACAGACGGCCCGTCTGCGTTAGGGTTTGCAGGTACCGGGTGTGAATCTTCTGGTCGCTAGAATGGATGACCTTCAGCAGGCCGGTGATGTAAGTCGACTGGAGCTTGGCGATTTGGCGGTACTGGAGGATGTCCTCCACGATTGGCGCCTGGTCAGCCAGCTTCTCCAGCACATCCACCGCGGTCGAGTACCCGGTCTTAGTCTTCTTGATGACCGGCAGTTTCAGCTTTTCAAAGAGGATGTGCCCCAGCTGCTTAGTAGAATTGATATTAAATTCCTCGCCAGCGGCCGCGTAGATCTGGTCTTCAATGTCGGCTAAGCGCTCGGTCAGCTTGCTGCCCATATCTTTGAGTGTCTGGGCATTAACCTTGATCCCGGTGATTTCCATCGCCGCTAAGACCCGGGTCAGCGGCACTTCGATTTCCGTATAAAGCGGCGTCTGCTGGTTATCGTCAAGTTTCTTAAACAGCGAGTCCCGCAGGTCGTTAATCGCCCGGGCTTTTTGTGCCAGGTGGGTATAGAAGGTCTGGTCATCGTCAGGGATGGCCCGCTTAGCCCCCTTACCATAGACCTCCTCGTCAGTAGCGACCTCATGATAATCGTGCTCCAGGGCGACCTGCCCAAGGTCATTGCTGTTGTCGTTTGTGTTCAGCAGGTAGGAAGCCAGTAGGAGGTCAAAATCAACGTTCCGCAAGTCAATCCCCAGCCGGTGTAAGCCGACAATCTGGGCCTTAGCGTTAAAGACATTCTTCGCTACCGCTGGTGACTCCAACAGCTTTTTGAGCCGGTCCTGTTTTAAGAGTTCTGCGTCGCGACTGACCAGCCAGGTCGTGCCATCACCGATTACAAAGCCGGCAAAGGGAGAGGTGTGGTAGTTAGCGTCCGGCATTTCGAGGTAGAAACTCAGTTCACCCTTGAGCTGGTCGACTGCCGCCAGGTTATCCGCGGTTAGTTCCGTATACTTCACCGGCGCGCTGTCATCCGCCCCTTCTTCGGGGGCCAAGTCCATCTTCGCGAGGAAGGACTTAAAGCCCATCTGCTGGTAGAACGCCACCAGTTTCTCCGTCTGCTCGCCCCGGTAGGCGATGTCGTCTAAGCTAATTTCCAGCGGTGCGTCCTGGAGGATGGTTGCCAGGGTCTTGCACTGCCGCGCAATCTCTTCGTCTTCGACCAGGTGTTCCTTCATCTTGCTCTTTTTAAGGTCATCAATGTGGTCGTAGAGGTTTTCAACGGAGCCAAACTGCTTTACCAGCTTGATGGCCGTCTTTTCACCGATCTTGGTGACTCCGGGATAATTATCCGAGCTATCGCCCATCAGCGCTTTCATGTCGATAATTTGCCGCGGCGTAATGCCGAGTTTTTCTTCTACGTGGGCCGGAGTGTAGTGCTCGGTGTCGGTGACCCCCTTATGGGTAACGGCGACCGTGGTGTGGTCGCTGGCCAGCTGGGTCAGATCGCGGTCCCCAGTAACGATCAGGGTTTCATAGCCCGCTTCGTCCCCCTCCTTCGCCAGGGTCCCGATAATGTCGTCGGCCTCGTAATTCTTTAGTTCGTAACTGTGGAGACCGCACGCTTCCACCAGTTCGCGAACGTAGGGAAACTGCTCCGTCAGCTCGTCCGGGGTCTTGTTCCGACCGCCCTTGTAGTCATCGTACATTTTCGTCCGAAAAGTGACCTTTCCGGCATCGAAAGCTACCAGGGCAGCGTCCGGGTGAAACTTATCCAAGACGTGGTCCAGCATCAGCTTAAAGCCATAAATAGCTGCCGTATGCAGACCATCCTTATTGGTAAACTTGTCAATTTGGTTGTGCATCGCAAAAAATGCCCGAAAGACAATGCTGTTTCCATCGATTAGCAATAATTGTTTTGCCATTTATTCTCCGTCCCTTCTCTTGATAGTGTTATTGTACCAAAGATTAAGGTCGACCGTTAGTTCCCTGTTTAGTCTTCTAAGTGTAATATAATGAGGATGTACCAATTTGCAAGAAGGGATTATTTTGGACAAACTGCTAAACAAACGTCACGTCGAGGAGGCCCGGCTCTTTGCCATCCTCCTCACCTTTTGCGGCGGCTTTTTGGACGCCTTCACCTACATCCAGTGCGGGCACACCCTCGCTGCCGCCCAGACCGGGAACATCGTCTTCCTCAGTGCCGCCCTGGTCAACCACAATGTCATCGGCATCGTTGACCGCTGTGGCGCCATCATCCTCTATATTCTAGGCATCATCGTCGCCATCGGCTTTCAGGCCCACATCAAATACTGGCGAATTTTCTGCCTCTTCCCAATCCTCATCATCGGTGGTTTCGTCGGTGCCATGCCGGAGGACTTCCCCACTCGCTCCCTTTCATCGCCGCTTAAATTTAACCGTCTTCTTTTTCAGAGAAATCTTTTCCACCTGCCAGCCGTAGTCTATCAACTCCTTCTTGTAGGAAAGAAAAGAATGATCCAACGCCACCCCCGCAGCCTGTTCAATTTCAGCAAATGATAGCGTGACAGTTGTCCCATCCTGCTGGCTTACAAACGACCAAAGTGCATTATACTTACTCATTTTGATTACCCCCAAGAAAAGACTCCTGCGGCCCAATCGCCACAGGAGTCTTTGCAAAATATATTAGTCCCGGTCGCTCATCCCAAAGATTTGCAGGAAGGAGATGAAGAGGTTGACGAAGTCCAGGTAGAGCTGGAGTGCGCCCACGATTGCCAGACCCATCACTGAATTTTCATTGCTGTAATTTAGGTAGATCTGCTTCATCTTCTGCGCGTCCCATGCCGTCAGCACAACGAAGATGATTACGGCAATGTAAGAGAAAATGTAGGTAATTGCCGGGCTCTTCAAGAAAATGTTGATGATTGAAGCGATAATCAAGGCTACCAGTGCCGCCATGGCGTGGGCACCAAACTTGCTGAGGTCCCGCTTAGTAACCGTCCCGTAGAGGGCCATCGTCGCGAAGACCGCTGCCGAAGAAATAAAGGCCGCCGTGATGTTAGCCGCCGTGAATGCTCCCGCGATCAGGGCAAACTCAACCCCGTAAATAATCGCCACCAGCATCAGCATGATAAAACCACCAACCGGGTTCCGGGTGGCGCTAAAGCTAATCCCCATCGACAGCGCGATTGGCAAGAGAAGAATCAGCCATACCATCCCCTGGTGCTGTTGGAAGTAGCCCAGCACCTGCGTAGCAAAGACGTTCATCGTCAAGTAGGCGCTCAGTGCGGAAACTAAGACTGCCAGAGTCATGTTTCCGTACATCTTAGTCAGGAAACTATTCAACCCCGCCTGGTCGACAACCACGCGTCGGCCAGAATCATTTGGAAAATTGTCCATTATTTAATTCCTCCTAAAGGCTTATTGAAATACAATACCACATTTGGGCTTGCCAGTGGTCCTTTTGACTACTTATTAAGCAATTCTTTGAACTTCTCTTCATACTTTTCGATGTCGCCGGCACCCATGAAAATCAGCACCGCGTTATGGTACTTCGTCAGCTTGTCAATGCTATCCATGTCGACCCCTTCACTGCCCGGAATCTTGGCTTCGAGGTCCGCACTGGAAACTGACCCGTCCTGTTCACGAATGGAAGAGAAGATTGGCGTTACAAAGACCTTGTCCGCCTTGCTCAGACTAGCAGCAAAGCCATCAATGTACGCCGCCAGCCGGGAATACGTGTGGGGCTGGAAGACCGCCACGATTTCCTTATCCGGGAACTTCTGCCGCGCAGCGTCAATCGTTGCCTTGATTTCGTTTGGGTGGTGGGCGTAGTCGTCGATCAGCTTGTCGTCAGCAACATCGGTCTCACTGAACCGCCGCTTAACCCCGGAGAAGTTGGCGAGTTCCTGCTTGATCTTGTCCATGTCGACTTTTTCCATGTAAGCCACCGCCAGAACTGCCAGACTGTTTAAAATACTGTGCTCACCGTAGAGGTGGATGGTGAAGGTTCCCAGCTTCTGGTCGCGGAAGTAGGCGTCATAGGTCGAACCAGCCGGGGTCCGGTGAATATTCTCAGCCCGAAAGTCGTCGTCAGCACCGGTCCCGTAGTAGTAAACCGGCACGTCGACGTCCAACTTCCGCAGGTTGGCATCATCACCCCAGGCAAAGATGGCCTTCTTGACCTGCCGACCATAAGTTTCAAATGAACCACGCACGTCATCAATGTCTTTGAAGTAGTCCGGGTGGTCAAAGTCAATATTGGTCATAATGGCATAGTCCGGGTGGTAAGCCAAGAAGTGGTCCCGGTATTCATCCGCTTCAAAGACGAAGAAACGATCGTCATCGTTCCCCTTGCCGACACCATCACCAATCAGGTAGCTAGTTGGTTCAACCGCGGCGAGGACGTGGGACAGCAGAGCCGTGGTACTGGTCTTGCCGTGGGCACCGGCAATTCCGATACTGGTGTGGTCCGCCACTTCCTTTTCGACCGCTTCCGGATAGGTCAGCACCGGCAGACCCATTTCCTTAGCCCGCAGCACTTCTGGATGATCTTCGGCAAAGGCATTTCCCTTGATCACCGTCATCCCCTCCTTGAGGTTGGCAGGGTCAAACGGCAGAATCTGGATGCCCGCCTTGAGCAGGGGCCCCTGGGTGAAGGTTTCCTTCGCAATGTCTGAGCCTAAGACTTCGTTTCCTTGATCATGTAAAACACGGGCGAGGGCCGCCATCCCGGTGCCTTTAATGCCGATGAAGTAATATGTCTTCTTTTCCATTCTCTCTTTTCCTTTCCGTGTTCCTACCTAGTTTGCTGGGAAGAAGGTATCAGCCTTGGCAAAGTCGACCGCCTCGCCAACCTCCTGCCAATCATCAGGAATAATCCACAGGCCCTTCTCGTCCGGAGCATTCTTCATTCGCAATTCACGGAAGCCACAGAGCATCCCATCGCTTTCGACCCCCATCAGTGCGCCAGGCCAAATGAGCTTACCATCGGGCATCATGGCACCGGGGCGCGCCACGACCACCTTAATGCCGGTAGCGACGTTCGGCGAACCACAGACGATTTGAACTGTCTGGTCAGCACCAATCCGGGTTTTGGTGACCTTGAGGTGGTCGGACTTCGGGTGGTCTTCCATCTTCTCGACGTAACCGACCACGAACTTTGGTGTATGGTCGGCCGTTAATTGCTGGTCAAACCCGGCTTGAGTCAGTTTCTGGTTGAGCTTGGCAACCTGGTCATCGGTCAGGAAGACCTGACCATTTTCCTTTGTCAATTCCGGCAACAGCTTGCTGGCGTCCATAAAGTTGTAGCCAAGCAGCTGCTGGTCCTTGGCACTCACGATTTGGACAACCCCATCCTTGATCGTGCTTGTCTGGTCACCATTATTAGGCGCGGTAATCGTTACTAGGATGTCGCCCATCTCTGCTGGATTATAGCTTGCAATTAACATTCTCTATTCATGTCTCCTTTACTTTCAAACCGCTGAATTAGAAAAGGGAGTGGGACTGAACCAAACCACCTGGTTCGTCGTCCCACTTCTACCAATCCACAGCAGGATCAGCGCAGGTCGGGGTCAATACCGGCTAAGCTGCTAACTGCCCTGCTGCTCTACTTATCTCCATCAAGAAAAAGGAGGCTGAGTGGTCCCAGGCCTCCTTATAAATCTAAAAAAGCGGGCCATTTTGACTTGCTTTTTTATTTTACTTCAAATTCCGCAAAAAATCTTCAACTTGTTCCTTAGTTTTGCGATCTTTATTGACTAGCCGACCAATTTCCTTGCCGTGGTCATAAGCGATGAAGCTGGGAATCCCAAAAACGTTTAGTTCTGCTGCCAAGTCAATGTTTTCATCGCGGTCGACGGTGTAGAAGGTATAATCCGCAAAATCCTGTTCGATTTCCGGCATGGCGGGTTTAATAAAGCGGCAGTCGGGGCACCAGCCAGCGGTGAAGAACAGGACAACCTTGCCCTGACCAATCTTGTCGATTAACTGGTCATCTTTAATTACAGGTAACTTTTCCATAGAAGTATCCCTCCTCATTGATTACAATGTTACTATACCATAACTGCTTCTTAATTACTCGTGAATAGCACCTGCTTGGCTTTTTACCGCTGTTAATGTTAGAATTGGGTAATCATTATATTAAAGGAAGCGTTGCAATGAACGATTCAAACAACACACTCAATCCATGGCTGGTCCCAGTAACGCTGGGCGCCTCCGGGGTCGCAGGATTTCTGGCCGGCAAGCTCTTCGGCAAACGGCCCTACCCGGCTAACCGGGCGCTCAAACAAATTCGCCGAGACTTTGCTAAGGAGGGTACCATCACCGGCAGTTGGATCGACCACCGGCAGACTCCCTTCCAACGCTTCGCCGTTAAGACCAGCGCCTACCAGGGCGGCTTAACGCGCTTAGAAGATGGTGAACCGGTAAATTACGAGTTTAAGGTTGACGCCTTTACCGGCAGCCTGCTGGAATTAAAACGGCTGGAAAATTAGTTTATAAATGTAAAAGAGTGGGACAACGAACTAGACGAGCTAGTTCTGTCCCACTCTTTTACTTTTTAGAGCATTATATTGACGCCCCCACTGTTCCATTGCCATAATCACTGGTGACAGGCTCTTGCCCAGGGATGTTAGTCGATAATCAGTCTTAGGCGGTACAGCCGGATAAACTCTTTTCACAATAATATTATCTTGTTCCAACTCATTAAGTTGCATGGCCAGCATCCGTTGCGAGCAATGTGGCATTAATTTCTACAATTGGCTAAAACGGCACACCTGCTTTTTCATCAGATGGTATAAAATGACACTTTTCTATTTTCTCGAAATAATTTGAAGCGTGCTTTCTACCGGGCAGCCAGACGCACAATCATAAATATGTCTTTGCAAGCTAATACCTCCTCAGTTGTAATAATATAATTGCTGGCTCTCCTCAACCATAGTGAAATATTTGTTACTTAGGCATTTTTATTTCTCCTCTTGTGCTCCCATCACGTTCCTTTACTACTAGTAAGTAAAGGAGTGAACGTTAATGAAAGCAATCGGATTTACCGAACATTTACCAATTGATAATCCTCACAGTCTCTATGAATTTCAGGCAGCAGTCCCCAAACCACACCCTCATGACCTACTCGTTAACGTAGCTGCCAGCTCAGTTAACCCCGTTGATACCTATATTCGCAAAGGCGGACGAGGAAAACTGAAGTCACCAAAGATCATTGGCTATGACGCTTGTGGAATTGTAGTAAAACAGGCGCAGCGGTCACCTTATTTAAACCCGGGGACCGAGTCTTTTACGCCGGCTCAATCCTGCGTCCTGGAAGCAATAGCGAATACCAGTTGGTCGATGGGCGAATTGTCGGTCACGCCCCACAAACACTATCAGATGCTCAAGCGGCCGCAATGCCCTTAACCTCGTTAACCGCATACGAGGCTTTATTCGAACAGTTGGGAATCAGTCAATCTTCACAAACTAACAGTGGAAAAACAATCCTAATCATCAATGGTACCGGCGGGGTCGGCTCAGTCGCAACTCAGCTCGCCCACCTAGCTGGACTAACCGTCATTGCCACTGCTTCACACCCCAAGGGAATTCAGTGGACAACAGAACATGGCGCTCAGCTGGTGGTCAACCACCAAGACCTAGTTAAGCAAGTTCGTTCCCACGGTTATAAATACGTTGATTATATCCTCGGACTAAGCAACATTGACGCCCATTGGAAAGAAATGTGCCAACTCATTAAACCCAACGGCTCAATTGCATCGATTACCGAAAATAGGCGACCAATTAATCTCAGCTTATTGACCAAGAAGCGCGCTCATTTTGCCTGGGAATGGATGTACACCAAGTCTTATTATTCGACACCCGATATGATCACACAACACCAAATTTTAGACCGCGTCGCCCAGTTGCTTGATGACAACCTTCTTTCGTGTACCTTAACCAAAGAACTTACTCCTTTTACTGCTGCTAACCTCCGGAAAGCACACCAATTAGTCGAAAGCGGCCATATGATTGGCAAGGTTGCTATTTCAGCTTGGGAATAGTTTGCAAACAATAAGGCGGATAACGGCAGTTCCATCGTAGAAATGCTGTTATCCGCCTTTTCTTATTCGTCCTTTTTAAAGTGCGCCGTAAGCTTATAGATTGGCTGGCCCTTGGCCGCAAACTTTTGCTCGTACTCGGTCTCAACGTTATGCTCGTTCTCATCACTATTGTGGAGGTCGAGCCAAACTCCATCAAAGAGCATTCCATAGTTGTTCATGCTTTGGAGGGAAAATTCAAAGAAGCCCATGTTATCGGTCTTCAGTTCAATTGCCCCTTCATCTTTGAGTACCTGCTGGTAGCCAGCTAAGAAGGTGTGGTAGGTCAGCCGCCGCTTGGCATGACGCGTCTTCGGCCATGGGTCCGAAAAGTTCAGATAGAGACGGTCAAGCTCGTGGTCCTCGAAGTAGTTGGTGATGTCAGAACCATCACCACAGATCAGCTGGAGGTTGGACAGCTCCTCTGTGAGGGCCTTCTTCAAGGCGATAGCTGCTACCGTCCGCTGGATTTCCAGGCCGATAAAGTTGATCTCCGGATGGGCCTTCGCCATCCCAATGATAAACTGCCCCTTCCCCATACCGACTTCAACGTGAATTGGCTGCTTCTTGGCAAAACGGTCCTGCCAGTGACCCTTCACTTCCTCGGCATTGGTTACGATCATCTCCGGGTGGTCCGCAATCAGCGGATCCGCCCACTTTTTATGTTTCACACGCATAATTAGTATTCCTCACTTAACTTTTTTATTCGTAATTTGAAGTAGAAGCGGGTCAAGACCCCGACCTCAATTGTGGCAAAGACCAGGTTGAGTAAAAAGCCTCGCCAGTCGAAATGCAGACCAATACTTACCAGGACAATCAGTGCCGCCTCAATCACTGTTACCCGGGTCAGGAGCCGTTGGAAGTCCCTGACCCGTTCCTCAGTTTGAACCGGGTAAAGGTGGGTCAAGACGTTGGCATCGTACTGGCCATACAACGGCATTAACTGAGTTGCAATCAGGTAGATAAACAGGACGACCAGCGCGGTGTTTAGCCACTGGAGCGGAACCAGGAACGCCAGGACCATCCCCAGCAGGGTCAGCCGGATCACAATCCCACTGATGTCCGTATTGCGGACAAAGCCCCGCGCGTAGAGGTACGCCCATGGCCGGTGGCCGTTTGACAGCCACCGCACCAGTCCATTCGCCCAGCGACGGCGCTTGACATTCCCCTGAACGCTCGGCACATCGGTAAAGAGGTTGAAAAAGCGGTAAACGCTGTACATCCGGTTACTTTCCATTTTGACCGCCGCCTGCCAGTCAATTGTCAGTTCACGGTAAACTAGCCGCATCGCAACATCTAAGATTACCGCCACTGCCAACCCCAGCAAGGGACTGACAAGCCAGGTCGCCGCAGCCGCCAACAAGGGATTCAGCCAATACTCCGCTTGGGTTCGCCAGCCCTGCTTTGACCAACGGAGGCTGATGGACTTGCGGGCGGTAAACAGCCAGTCATCCTTTGTCACTACCGCCGTCAGAAAAACGGCTACAATATCAACTGTCGATAGTCGTTCCGTTGTAAGGGCGAACGGTAGGGCAGCAAAGGTTCCCGCCAGGGTCATTCCCTCCGCGAGCACAAGGCTGTAAAGGTAGGCCCGTCTCAAATAGCCATCCATGGCCCGAACCTGAGGCAAGAGGAAAACCGGGTCCGGCCGCTTGATCAGGGTCGCCAGCCGACCAATTTGGGCTAGCAGGACAAACCAGGCAATCAGTAGGAAACGGGGCCACCACTGGTTAGCACTGAGGGTTGGCAACCATTCTGAATACCCGTAGGCCAGCGCGCCAAAGAGGAAGAAAAGGGCGATGACAAAGTGGTCGTTGAACACCAGCCGCCAATACTTCAGGAGCATCATAAAGTGACGCTGGCGCCGTTTCGTAAATAGTCTACTCATCTTGATCATCCCTTGCTAAGCCGAGATAAATTTCGTCTAGCGACTCATCCGGCCGGTCTGCCTGCTCACGGAGTTCCGCCAGGGTTCCGTGGGCCCGGACCTGCCCGTTAGCTAAGAGGACAAAGCGGTCACAGTAGCGCTGCGCAGTATCGAGGACGTGGGTCGACATCAGTACGGCCACCCCCTCCTTTTTCTTTTGCTCAATCAGCTTCAGCAAGTCATGGACGGCCAGGGGATCCAAACCATAGAAAGGCTCGTCCACAATCAGCAGTTTGGCATTGGTCATGAAAGCACAGCAAATCATCACCTTTTGCTTCATTCCCTTGGAGAAGTTCGCCGGGAACCAGTCCAGCTTATTGTCGAGCCGGAACAGTTTAAGCAGCTTATGAGCCCGCTGCCAGGCTGCCTCATGGTCAAGTCCGTACGCGTTCATCGTTAATTCGAGGTGCTCCCGCAACGTCAACTCGTCATACAGGATTGGCGTCTCGGGAACGTAGGCAATCTGCTGCTTATACTCGGCCGGATTTTCGGCCAAAGTCAGTCCGTTGAGGGTGATCGTCCCGGAAAACGGCCGCAGCAAACCGATAATGTGGTTTAAGGTCGTGGACTTTCCCGCCCCGTTTAAGCCGATCAGGCCCACTAATTCCCCCGGCTGGACCGCCAGGCTAACCTGCTTTAGGACGGGAATCTGTGAATATCCCCCTACCAGGTTCTTTACTTCAAGTGCCATCATCGTTCCCCCTTGCTAGTCTTAATTTCAACCATTAATTATAACATATCCGGTGCAGCCCTCCCGCTTTTTCGGTATACTAGGGATAGACACAAAAGTTAAAGGAGTGCGATCACATGACTGACTGTATTTTTTGCAAGATAATTGCTGGAGAAATCCCAAGCTACACGGTATACGAGGACGACGTTGTCAAGGCCTTCCTCGATATTTCCCAGGGCACACCAGGGCACACCCTCGTGGTTCCTAAGAAGCACGTCAAGGACCTCTTCGCCTACGACGAGGACCTGGCTGCCGCTGTCTTTTCCCGCCTGCCAAAGATTGCCCGCGCCGTTAAGAAGTCCAACCCGGCAATTAAGGGAATGAACATCATCAACAACAATGGTGAAGTGGCCTACCAATCAGTCTTCCACTCCCATATTCACCTGGTGCCCCGCTACACTGACCAGGACGACTTCAAGATTATCTTTAAGGATAATTCCGCTAAGTATGACGAGGACAAGTACAAGGAAATTCAGCAAGCAATCGTCAAGCAGATGGAAGATGAACAGTAATGTTTAAGGTAATCAAAGAAACGGTGACTGACGTTCGGCAGCTCGTCCGTTCCTGTCAGGGATTGACCACTAACGTCAAACAACTCCAGGATAGTCTGCCCGCGGTCAATAAGTTCCAGGCAGAAGTGCAAAAGGACATTGCCAAGTGGCAGTTTAAGGACCAGCCGCGCCTGGATAAAATCCGGGAAATTACTGAACGGTTAAGCAAACAAAGCAAAGCATAATAAAAAACATCGGGCAATAAAATGCCCGATGTTTTTTATTACCTAGTTATTAGCATTGCTGGAAGAGCTACTGTTGCTCGAATTGCCCAAGGTACCACTGTTGCTCGTCGCACCGTTGGAATTCAGGTAGTCATCCAGGATGTTCTTCTCATCGTTTTCCTTAATGGAAACATTCCCCTTCTTGAGGACGTTAGAAACGACCTTGTGGAGGAAGGTCCGGTTGTTCATGTTTTCCTGAACAATCTGGGTCCGCAGGTCAGCGATGTGCTGGCTCTTCTTCCCCTTAGCCGGGTGTTCGATCATATAGATTACCTGGTAACCGTCATCGGTCTTGACCGGGGTCGTGGTGTATTCACCAGTCTTGAGCTTAAAGGCAGCTTCCTTGTATGCCGAATCTAGCGAGTTATCCGTATTGTCAAAAGCAGGAACCCGCCCACCATTATCCTTGTTGGAAGTGTCAGTCGACTTTGACTTTGCCAGTTTCTTGAAGGTCTTGTACTTGTCGCTTGAGTTGTTCAGCTGGTCGATGATGTCCTGGGCATCGTTCTTACTGCCGACCAGGATCTCAGCTGTTTGAACTTTTGGCTGGTACTTCTTCCACTGGGCATTGATCTGCTTGTTCGTAATGTGGGAGTAATCACGAACCGCGGCTTCCAGCAGGAGGTTAGACCGCAGCTGCTGCTTGAGTGACTTTTCGGTCATCCCATTTTGCTGCAAGAAGGAGCTGAACTGGGAGCCGTACTGGGACTTGTAGCTGTTGTACTGGGCATTGACCTGCTTGTCAGATACCTGTTTGCCGTACTCCTTTTCCAGGACCTTGTCCAAAATCATCTGTTGCAGGACCTGCTTACCATTGCTGGTGGCCTTCATACTGGAATAGTATTCGCTCTGGGTAATCTTTCCCCCGCTGGTTGTGGCTACCGCCTTATTTCCGCAGGCAGCCAGTGGCAGCATCAGGGCCGCCCCCGCAATTACCGCAATTAACTTCTTTGATTTCAAAAAAACACATCCCTTGTAGTATTTTAACTTTCACCCTGACGAAAAACGTCAGCCGGTGGTCTTCGCCCCACCGTTTTGTACCTTCTCAATATACCACAATTCCCCCCTCCGCCGAGGCTTTCAAGAAAAAGTTTAAGTGATTTTCACAATTTATTCACTATCTAGCCGTTCAAGGTCAATTACGCCCGTTAGCTGACGGGCCCGGTGGTCGGCAGTAAAGTAAAGGACCTGGTTATGGCGGGCTAATCGGGTCAAAATCGCGAGTACCCGCTCCTTGCGTAGATAGTCAAAGTTGACAAAGCCATCATCAATAATAATCGGCAGGGAGACCTGGTCACTCATCACGCTGATAAAGCCCAAACGCAGCGCAACATAAAGCTGTTCGGCGGTCCCAGTCGACAGCTCTTCGACCGCAAACCGCTCCTGCCCAGCGGTCAACACCGCGACGCCTTCTTCATTAAGCAAAATCTTGGTATACCGCTGGTTCGTTAAGGTCGCAAAAAACTCCTCCGCGGCCTTAATGATGGCCGGGTACCGGTCCGCGGAAGCTAAAATCAGTGCCTGGTTGATCCACTGGGCCGTCAGCTGGTAGGTCGTCCACCGCCGAGCCTCCTGCCAAATCCGGGCCGCGAGGTTGGCCGCCCGCTGTTCTAGTTCTGGCAGGGTCCCGTCAGCTGCCAGCCCCCGAATTTCCACCTCCGCGGCCTGCTCCTGCCGGTGCGCCGCTTCTAAGGTTGCCTGTTCACGGGCCACCCTATCGCTCAGCCGCTCCCGCTCTCGTTTTAGCGCCGCCTCATCCGTAAAGCGCGCAAGTGCTGCCTTGTCCTCGTCCGCCAGCTGCTGGTCATATACCGCCGTGGTAACTTGCTGCTGGTGGGCCCGGGTCCGCTGCTGGAGGAAGCGGTCAAAATCCACGTCACTATTGACACCAGCCGACTGGTAGATAGCCCACTTATCATTCTGTACCTCCCGGAGCTGGCTTTTTAGGGCCGTTAGTTGCCGCTGGGCCCGTTCTAGCTGCTGGCGGATAGCTTGCCAGGACCGCCACTGGTCGGCCCGGCGATTTTCCCAAGCGAGCAGGTTGCGGGCCAATTCCCCGGCGTGCTCCCCACTGACTTTACCAGCCAGCCGCCGCTTGATAGTCAGCAACTGTTCATGGCTCTGGCCTGCCCCTAACGCGGAGTCTGCCAACTGGTTACTGAGTTCAGCATAGCGATGAAGGTCCGCCTGCATGGTCAGCCACTGGTCTGGTGAAAAGCTGCTGAGCCCGTGAGCCCGGCCAAAAGATGCTAAGGCCGCGTCCCGCCGCGCTAACTGTTGTTTTTCCTGCCGGTAGCTGTAGTAGCCCCAACCGCCAGCTGCGATTACCAAGAGCAGGCCGAGGTTGCGCAAACCACCATGCTGGCTGGCCAAGCCGAATAGGCAGAGCAGGCCGCCAAACGCCAGCAAAGCTAAAATGACCCCCTGGTTAGCTAGCTGCGCCGGGGCTTTCCTGAGCTGCTCCAACTGGGTCAGTTCCCGTTCGCTCAGCGGCTGGGGGGGTACCTGTCCATACCGCTCCTGCAACTGCTTTTTCTCCTGGGCTCGGTGTTCCTGGAAGCGTCCCTGCTGGCGTTGCTGGGCATCCCGAGCAGCTAGTTGGAGCAGTTGGCCCCGCATTTCCTGGTACTCTGCCAGGTGGTCATGGTAGTCATTCAACTGGGCCTGGTCAAACTGGCTGAGCCGACCGTTGAGCTGGGCCAGTTCAGCTTCCTGACTTTTGATTTGCCGCCGCAGCTCCTGCTCCTGGATACCGAGCCGGTCGGCTGACGCCACTTGTTCATCGCTGATTAGCTCAGCCCGCGAACTATCCTGGCCCTGCCGCCACTGCTGAAAGACAGGCCAGAGACGGGCCAGGCGTTCCAAATCATTTTGGCGGGCTTGATCTTTTTTCAGCTCTGCCTGCCCAGTCTTTATCTGCTCTTGGGCCGCTCCGCGAGTCTTCAACAGACGCTGGTAGTCATCATACTTGCCCCGCGCCTGCTGAATCCGTTGCTGTAAATCCTGGTACTCGGTAAGGTGTTGGTTGAGCGTCGGCTTGCGTCCCCGGGGTTTGAAGACTTCATCCCCCTTTTTGAGCAATTCCGCGACCAATTGGCGCCACTCACCACTATCGACCGCCCCGACCTGCTGTAATTGCCGTTGCACATCTTCCCGGCTAAGGTCACCGATCCTGGCGAGGTCCGCTTGCCGAATACCAAAGATTGCCTGGTAGAGCTCCAGGTCAACGTTCCCCAAGAGGGCCGCTAACTTCTCCTGGCCAAATTGCTGGCCCCGCTGGTCGGTGACGGTTACCCTGCCGCCGTCGCGCCCCGCCGTCCGGGTAATCCGGTACTGCTGACCGTCAGCTTCCACCAGCAGGCTGCCGCCATATGCCGCGGTCGTTCGCGGTCGGTACTGCTGAAATCGGTTTTTCCCCTTCGCGTTGGCAAAACCAAATAAAATGCTGCGGATAAAGACGGCGAGCGTCGTTTTCCCGGCCTCGTTTTCACCATAAATCACCTGCGGGTTTGCCGCCAAGGAAAAATCCTGGTCGACCCACTTTCCAAAACCATCAATGTGAACACTTTTAATTCTCATCCTGCTTCTCCCGTTCACTAATCAAGGCCGCCGCCCACTGCTCAAATTCCGCCAAGTTTTGGTGGTCAGCAAACTGGTCATAGAGTGGCTGGTGCTTAACCAGCGGTTTGATCACCGCCGCCAGGTTCTCCGTCGTGAAAACCGCCTGCTTGGCCTGGGCCCAGTAGCGCTGGTCCAAGGATGGCAAGTGCGGTTCCCCTTGCCGCGTGGCCAAGGTCAGCTGGTAAGGCCACCACTCAATTGTTTCTTCCATCCGCAAACGACTTTGCAGGTGAGTAAGCAGGCTGCCGTTCTCCACTAGCAGCCGCCACTGCTGCCTGCTTGCTGTTACCTGAACCGCACAAAGCTGCAGGTGGCCGACCGCGTTGCTGGTGGCCGCACTGGTAATTGCCCGGTCAACTGCCGCTTCCGTTTGACAAGCGTCAAGGTCAACGCTCACTGTCCGCCAGCCGATGCCAGCAACCGGTTTGAACTCCGGAATCAGTCTGGAACCCTCGCTGTGAACCAGGTAGTAGCCATGACTGCCAGCCTCATTTTTATGCCGCCCCTGGGGATTTCCACTATACGCAATCGGCGGTGTGGTAGCCAGCTCCTGGTGCTTGTGGATATGGCCTAGTGCCCAGTAGTCATAGTGCTTGCTCTCTAACTCATCCACCGTAAAGGGGGCGTAATGGTTGTCGGCCCCTGCCTGGTATGGTGCGCCATGCAAGAGCCCGATTTGCCAGTCAACAGCACCTTTTACCGGGTATTTTCTCGCGACATCCGTGCTGATCCACCGCTGTCCGTAACTAAAACCGGTTATAGCGACCTGTTCACCGGTTGCTAGTGTAAGGGCGGCCGTTGTGACCTGGTTGCCCAAAACATGGGTATTCGCCGGGAAGGATTGGTTGGCAGCGGTCACCTGCTGAAAGTCATGGTTGCCATAGCACATGAAAACCGGAATGTGCTGCTGAGCCAACCGGGTCAGCTGTTCGTTGAAAAAGTCAACGGCCGCAATGCTTTTCCCTTCACCATCGTAAATATCGCCCGCAATCACGACAAAATCGACCCGTTCCGCAATCGCGGCGTCGACGATCCTACGCAAGGCGGCAAAAGTGGAGTCATAAACCTGCCGCCACAGCTGACTAGGCATCTCGGTCAATCCTTGGAAGGGACTGGCAAGGTGTAAATCTGCCGTATGAATAAACTTCACCATCTTCACCCCATTCTTCACTGAACAATACAAAAGCCCCCACCGTTCTAGCAAAGCCGAACGCTGGAGGCCAAGTAGTATCATGAGCCGGGAAAACTTTCCAAGCCCACTTACTAGCGGGTCCTGCTAGTTATTTTCGTTAGACTGCGGCATGATTTCACTGTACAGATCCTGAATTGGGCTGGTAATCGTCTTGTTCAGCTGTTGCAGCATCTGGTCGATTTGCCGTTCTTGGTTCATCAAGTTTTGCACTGCCTGCTTGCCGCTGATTTCCTTAGCCAGGGTCTGGATAGCCTTGATTTCGTCTTCGCTTGGCTGTTGACCCTTCATCTGCTTTTGCTGTGCTTCGGCCTGCATCTGTTGGAACTTCTTGAATGAAGCAAAGGCTTCGCTATCCGCCTTCAGTTCGTCTAAGGCCTTCTTCAAGCCTTGGTATTCTTGCGTTTCAACTAATTGCCGGCTCATGTCATTCGCCGTGTCATAAATATTTACAACCATCTTCGATAACTCCTTTTCGGTTCATTATTATAAATTGTATCATGTTTTGCCTAGTGGTGAAACGGCGGGGCTAAAAGAGGGACTTAACGTTGTTCCAGAACTGGCTGGCCTTGTCGCCGATATTGTTGACCGATTGGTTGAACCGGTTCATCAGGGCGTTGTCCCCACCATTAAAGAAGGACTTCCACCCCGACGTGTTTTTGACCCGCTTGTTGGCCCGGATCTGGGCGTCCTGGACCGTAAACCTGGTTCCCGGTGTATTCGCCAGAATCCCGGACATTTCATTCTTAAAGAGGCCGTTGATATTTCGCTCGGAAATATCGTTCAGCACATGACTTGAATTGGTATCATCATAACCTTCCCAGGTGGCGACCACCACGTCAGGAGTGTAGCCAACGATCCACTTATCACGGTCATTGGACTCGTCACCCTTGACCCCAGAATTAGTCGTCCCGGTCTTTCCAGCTAGGGTATATCCTGCCGGCTTGGCGGTTTCCCCGGTTCCGTGCTCGTACACCCCGATCAGCATACTGGTCATCTCACGGGCCGTCTTGCTGGAGATGACGTGTTTGACCTTGGAACCCTTATTCTGGGCGACGACCTTTCCCGAAGCATCCTCAATCTTAGTGATGTAGTACGGGGTCGGCATCTGCCCGTCATTATCAAAGGTCGCGTACGCGCGGGCAATTTGCTGGGGCGAGACCCCCTTAGTCATCCCACCGAGGGCCAGGGCCAGGTTTTTATCGCCCTTCTCTACCGGCAGGCCGAATTTTTCCGCCATCTTGTAGCCCTGGTTGACCCCAATCTTATTGAGTAGCCAGACCGCCGGGGCGTTCAAACTCTCGTACAGGGCCTTGTACATCGGCACTTTGCCACTATACGTATCATCGTAGTTCTTCGGCGTGTAGTTGTT
>DSLFD04101__coassemble_453_pt1 | contig 17438 bp, 14 predicted proteins | sample DSLFD04101__metabat2_high_PE_003 | metagenome-assembled genome bin DSLFD04101
ATTCAGTATTTTGAAGAGATTTGGGGGCAGAATTTCCTAAAATTTATTTCTAAAATAAAAACAAAATAGGTATTTTCAAGGCGAAGTCATCATGATATAATAATTAACGTTGACTTGTGGTAAGTCATGCCAACTTAGCTCAGCTGGTAGAGCATCTCCCTCGTAAAGAGAAGGTCGGAGGTTCGACTCCTCTAGTTGGCACTACTTTGTGTGGACTGGATAATTCCTAATAAGGGAAATTATCCAGTCTTTTTTAATTTATTACTGCTTTCTAGGTGGAGTTTGTTATACTGAATATAATTCAATTGAGAAAGGAAGCTGATACGGATGGAAATCACAATCAATGGTGAACAGCGGCAGTTAGTCGGCAACCCGCCCGCGGTTGGCGATGATTTTCCTCATTTTAAGGTTTTTGACAAGAATGGGAATAAGGTTAAATTGAAGGAGCTGCTGGGCAAGGTAACCCTTTTGAGTGTCGTACCGGACATTAACACCCCAGTTTGCAGTCTCCAAACCAAGCAATTTAATTCGACCATGGACCAGTTTCCAGACGTCAACTTTTTGACGATTTCGACTAATACCACGGCCGACCAGCAAAAGTGGTGCGCGGCTGAAGGCGTGAAAACCATGCAACTCGTTTCTGACAGTGAAGAATCGTTTGGCTACGAATCCAAGCTGCTGATCCCGGACGAGGGTTTCCTGGCCCGGTCAGTCTGGATCCTCGATGCTACGGGGAAGGTTGTCTACCGGGAAATCGTTGCTGAACTGACTGACGAGCCGGATTACGACCAGGCACTGGCGGCCTTAAAGGAAACACTGGCGAAGTAGGAGCTCTATGGTTACAACAGAAAGTCAGCCTGTAGAGTTCGCACATTATCTTTTCAATAGTTAAAGATTAAGTGGGGAGCGTGAACTACCAATTTCTGGTGGTTCGCGCTCCCTTTTTTATTCGTCTTCACCAATAATTGGGAAGCCGTAATCGCGAATGTGGTTCTTTAGTAATTGGATGTATTCCTGCCCCAGCTGGCTGGTGATTGTGTGTTGGTGCTGGACAATTCCAAGCGTGATTGGATCATCAAGCTCCAAAGGAATCGCGACAATCTTGTCGTCGTTAAGTTTGCTGCTGATAATTCCCGAACTAATGGTGTAACCGTTCAAGCCGACCATCAGGTTAAAGATGGTTGCCCGGTCGCTAACCTTAATTTCCTTTTTATGGCTGAGGGTCGACTGGATTTCTTCAGAGAAGTAAAAGGAGTTGTTTTCGCCCTGCTCAAAGGACAGGTAGGGCAGTTCGGTTAAGTCGGCAAGACTGATTGAGTGACGCTTGGCAAGGGGGTTATAGCGGCTCAAAAAGACGTGCGGCTGGGCCGTAAAAAGCGGTGTGAATTCTAAACCGTTTTCTGTTAACAGTTTGCTGATGATCCGGCGGTTAAAGTTATTGATATAGAGCACGCCGAGCTCACTTTTAAACGTACGCAGGTCGTTAAAGATATTTTCCGTTTCAGTTTCCCGCAGGATGAACTTATAGCTTGGTGAGTTGATCTCCTTGATTAGTTCCACGAAGGCGTTGACTACAAAGGCGTAGTGCTAGGCGGAAACGGCAAATGATTGGTGGAGGGGCTGCTGTTTTTTGAACCGGTCATCGAGCAGGCGGACCTGGTCTAAAATCTGCTTGGCGTAATTCATGAATTCATGACCGTCGGCGGTTAAACGAGCGCCAGAATTGCTTCTTTGAAAGATTATAATGCCCATTTCTTTTTCTAAGTCTTTAATCGCACTCGAGAGGCTGGGCTGGGTGAGGTAGAGCCGTTTCGCCGCCTCATTAATTGAGCCGGTCTCAATCACCGCTTCGAGGTATTCCAGTTGTTTAATTCGCATCGATGGCCATCCTTTTTTTATTAGCATTATAGTCTTTCCCTATATCGGGTTTAAATATTTAACAGTTATTCAATAACAGACATTCATGGTAGATTATTAGACAAATAAAAAACGAAAGAGATGACTGAATGATGACAACCACCACAATTATTGGCTTCCCGCGAATCGGCGAGAAGCGTGAACTGAAATTTGCTACCGAGAAATACTTTAAAAACGCGATTGACCAGGAAGAGTTACGGGCGACGGCAAAACAACTGCGGCGCCACAACTGGGAGCTGCTCCGCCAGGCGGGCATTGGCGAAATCCCCAGCAATGACTTTTCATACTATGACCAAACCTTGGACGCTGCCTTTTTATTTAACCTGGTTCCCCAGAATGTCCAGGACCTGCCATTCTCCGAATTAGATAAGTATTTCGCCCTGGCACGGGGCTACCAGGGGCAAGCGGGTAATGTGTTGGCCTGGCCAATGAAGAAATGGTTCAACACCAACTACCACTACCTGGTTCCCCAGCTTAACCAGGATACCCGCTTCAAGCTGACTGGAAACAAGATTTTTACCGAGTTTGCGGAGGCCAAGGAATTAGGAATCATTACCCGGCCGGTCCTGCTTGGTCCCTTCACCCTGTTAAAACTGAGTGAGTACCAGAATACGACTGCCAGCGATTTTGTCAAGGACGCCGTGACGGCCTACCAGGCGGTTTTCACCAAGCTCATCACGCAGGGCGCCCATTGGATCCAGCTTGACGAACCAGCGCTGGTTAAGGACCTGACTGCTGAAGACCAGCAGCTATTTAACGACCTCTACCGTCCGCTATTGGCTGCCAAGGGGAAGTTAAAGGTCCTCTTACAGACCTACTTCGGCGACGTCCGGGATGTCTATGACGACCTAATCAGTCTGCCGTTCGATGGGCTCGGCCTGGACTTTGTGGAAGGAAAACAAACCCAGCAATTAGTCAGTCACGTTTTCCCGGATGATAAGATCCTTTTTGCCGGGGTAGTTAACGGGAAAAACATCTGGCGCAACCACTACGACCGGAGTTTAGCCCAGCTTAAAGCAGTCGGGGCCAAGCAGGTCGTGGTGAATACTTCTTGTTCCCTGCTCCACGTCCCAATTACGGTGGCTAACGAGGACTTTGCACCGGACGTCAAGGAGCACTTCGCTTTTGCAGAGGAAAAGCTGGCGGAGCTCCAAGACCTCGCGGCGATTTACGATGGTCAGGGAGCAGGGAAGCTGCACGCCAACCAAGCGTTATTTGCCCACCCACGGGTACAGGAAGATGCCGAACTCCACGCCCGGATTGCCAGCCTGAAAGATGCGGACTTTACCCGCCAGCCAGCTCGACCAGTTCGTGAACAGCTCCAGAAGGCGGCGTTTCAGCTGCCACTGTTGCCAACCACGACAATTGGCTCCTTCCCCCAAACTAAGGAAGTCCGGCAGGTCCGGCGCCAGTTCCGTCGGCACGAAATTAGCCAGGAACAATACGATGCCTTCATTAAGGAAAAGATTGACGAGTGGCTAAAGTGGCAAGAGGAGGTGGGCTTGGATGCCCTGGTACACGGGGAGTTTGAGCGCAACGACATGGTCGAATACTTCGGCCAGCACCTCTCCGGCTACCTCTTCTCCAAGAACGCCTGGGTTCAATCATACGGGACCCGGTGTGTGAAGCCGCCAATCATCTGGGGTGACGTTAAACGCCAGCAACCAATTACCATCAAGTGGTCCAAGTACGCCCAGAGTCAAACCAAGAAGCTGGTCAAGGGGATGCTGACGGGGCCGATGACGATCCTGAACTGGTCCTTCCCCCGGGAAGACATCAGCCTGAAAGAAGCCACCCTCCAGTTAGCCCTGGCAATCCAGGAAGAGGTCCTCGACCTGGAAGCCAACGGAATTAAGATCATCCAGATTGATGAGGCGGCCCTACGCGAGAAGCTGCCCCTGCGAAAGTCCGACTGGTACTCAGAATACCTCGACTGGGCCATCCCGGCCTTCCGCTTGGTCCACAGCAAGGTCCAGCCGGAAACACAGATTCACACCCATATGTGTTACAGTGAATTTACCGACATTATCCCGGCAATTGATGCCATGGATGCCGACGTGATCTCCTTTGAAGCATCGCGTTCCAACCTAGAAATCCTCGATGCGCTAAAGAAGCAGCACTTTGAAACCGAAGTCGGTCCGGGCGTTTACGACATCCACTCACCGCGGATTCCGTCAGTTGATGAGGTACAGACGACGATTAACCGGATCCTGGCGAAAATTGCCGCGCCGAAGGTTTGGATTAATCCCGATTGTGGGCTCAAGACCCGGGGGATGGAAGAAACCAAGGCTAGTTTAACCAACGTACTCGCGGCGACGCGAGCAGTCCGCAAGCAGCTCGGGGAGGGTGATTAGATGACCAGTTTATCGTACGAAGTCTTTCCACCCAACTCCACGGTCGGCATCAACCATCTGAACCAGGTGCTCGCCGCCCTGCAGGACCTTGCCCCGTCATTCATCAGTGTCACTTGCAGCAGTCAAACGGCCCGCCTGGCTCAGGAGACAGTCAAGGTTGCCGATTACGTCGAAAATTGCTGTCACGTGCCGGCGATGGCTCACCTCCCAGCTTGGTACCTTAGCCGATCTGATGTTGATCGAATCATGGCGCAATTACGGGAACGCCACGTTGGCCGGGTCCTGGTGCTGCGCGGGGACGAACGGCCGGGGTTAGCCAAAAAGAATGATTTTCCCCACGCCAGTGACCTAATCGACTACATTCGGCAAAATTATCCTGATTTTCAAATTACGGGCGCCTGCTACCCGGAAAAGCACCCAGAGTCGCTGGATATGGTGGCCGAACTGCAGCATTTAAAGCTGAAGGTGGAGGCGGGGTGTGACCAGATCATTACCCAGCTCTTCTTAGATAACCGCTGCTACTACCGGTTTCGTGAACTATGTGCCATTGCCGGGATTGACGTGCCGATTATTGCCGGAATTATGCCAATCATTAACGAACGGCAGGCTAACCGGATTTTGCGGACTAGCGCGGTGGCGGTCCCAGAGAAGTTTAAGGACATCCTGGCCAAGTATCATGACCATCCCGAGGCCCTGAAACAGGCAGGGATTAGCTACGCGATTGACCAAATTGTCGACCTGGCGACCAACGACGTTTCCGGGATCCACCTGTACACGATGAACTAGGCGGACACCGCCCGCCAGGTTGAGCAAAACATTGGAGCGCTCCTCCAGGTCAGCTGTTAGGGGGGCGATGTAATGATTATTGATGGTAAAAAAATTGCCCGGGAAATAAATGCAAAAACCCGCCAGCAGGTTGCAGCATTAAAAGCGCACCAGCTTACGCCGGGGATTGCGGTAATTGTAGTCGGCGATGACCCGGCCAGTCAAATTTATACCCGCACTAAGCACCGTTTGGCACAGAAGCTGGGCATCGCTTCGACCCTGTACCATTTCCCAGCTGACGTTGACCAGGCGACTGTTTTACAGCAGGTTCGGAAATTAAATCGTGATGACAGTGTAGACGCAATCCTGGTACAGGCGCCCCTCCCGGCCCAGCTCAATGGTGAGGAGATTGTTAATACAATCGACCCGGCGAAGGACGCCGATGGCCTTCATCCGCTCAACCTGGGACGGTTATATGTCCAACAAGGTGGTCATTACCCGGTCGCCTGTACGCCCCGGGGGATTATGACGCTATTAAATCTGTATCAGGTGCCGCTAGAGGGGGCCAACGTGGTCATTGTTGGGCGGAGCCTCCTGGTAGGCAAACCGCTCCTGGCGCTGTTGAATAACCGGAACGCGACCGTGACCTTTGTTGGCCGGCATACTAAAAAGCGGGCCGCATTGACCCGACAGGCGGACATCCTAATTGTTGCCGCCGGGGCCCCTGGCCTGATTACAGCGGGGGACGTCAAGGCGGGGGCAGTGGTAATTGATGTGGGGATCAACCGTCTGCCATCTGGCAAGCTGGTGGGCGACGTTGATTTCGCCAGCGCTGCCTCCCTGGCGCGGTTGATTACTCCAGTTCCCGGGGGCGTAGGTCCGCTGACGGTCGCCATGCTGATGCGCCAAACGGTTGAGCTGGCCGAATGGCGGCGGGAGCTCAGTTCATTTTTAGTGGGATAACTCTGTTCAAATTCCTCGTAACATAAATCAACCGGCTTGACCGCGGTAAATTTTCGTAGTTAAGCCGGTTTGCAGTTATTTGATTTTCCAACAGCTTAAAGTGCTTGGGGCTGTGACGTAAGTACTATTACTTAGATAAAAGACGAACAACGAAGTACACAAAGGGGCTTCAGTGCTCGGCAAAGCCGAACCCTGAAGCCCTCTTTGTGCTTTCTAAAGACTAGCTGCGCATCGACGGGGGCGTGAAGGCGAGGTTATAAATGACATCGCCTTCACGCTTCCATTTTATTTGGTGGGCATTTTTATCCTGGCGTAGCTTAGTTGATTTTAGTGTTAGTTACCGTGGCGAGCTGATTGAGCAGGGCCGCGGTTTTGAGCCGTGAAAGGGGACAAATGTGGGGGCAAGCCCCAGCACTACTGTATGGTTATGGGTGTTAATCTGACTCACCTTGGTAATATTAATCAGGCAGTTCCGGTGACTGCGGAAAAAGAATTGGCTGCCGCGTTCCAAACTCGTCAATGAACCGTGTACCGTGACTTGCTGGCCATTCGTCAAGTAGAGAAATGACTGGTGCGAGTTGCGGGGATTCGGGGCAAAGTAGAGGGTGTCGGCCAAAGCAATCCGGGTATAGCCAGTCCCAATTTTCAACAGGATGGTAGGCTGGTTGAGCTATTTTATCTGCTTGATTTTCTGGTTGACGAGCACAATGTCTTGCCGGAGGCGTTCAGTGATATTGGCCGTGCCTTTGGAAATAAAGTCCAGGGCGGCTGCTTGGTAGCGATAAGTGTCCGGTAATAATTCGTCGTGCACCGTGATAAAGATAATGGTGGCGTACGGGTCGTATTGGCGGACCAACCGGCTAACTTTTAGCCCGGCCTTGGTGTCACCGGCGACTTCGAGGCCGAGCAGGTAGACGTTGTCCATGCTCGGCGCTGGCAAGTGGGCGGTTAATTCGCCGACCGTTGCGTAAGCCTTGATGGTGGCAACGGCAATTTGCTGCTCCTTAGCGATTGAGTTGAGTGCCTTTTCCAAATTAATTTGCTCGATCCATTGATCTTCTAGGATAAAAAAGTTCATTGCGAAAAATACCCCATGATTAACAATTGAATTTGGGATGAAAGGGAAGATTTTCCAGAGACATATTTTAACAAAAAGCAATTAGCTTAATAATCCGTTCGTTGACAGACTAACGATTAGAAAAAGGGGGGAGGAGGTTCGTGAAAGCGCTTTTTGTTTAGCAGATATTATTCCTTAATAATTTTAATCGGAACATAGTGTTTTGTGGTACGTAGACAGGAAATGGTGGTGCAGACTTGCAGTCGGGAGCTTCGTACTGTAATCATATTAATTTCTCCAATTACCCGCTAGTATCTTATACTTTAGCGTAAATAAAAACGGCCCCTCGTTGCGCACGAAAGGTCGTAAAATGGTTATTTGCCCTCCCCCTTAGGAAGGATGATTCGTTGCTCAAACCAGTAGTTATTTGAGCTCCGATCATTGATCGCCTGAGGGTACTTTGCAAGAACAATTCTGAGGTTACGGAGACCAATGTGATGACTCGCGTTAAGATTAAAGGTAGTCGAACCGGCATCTAACTCTGCTAGGTCAAGCTGCTCCTGCTTAGTCGAATTGCCAATGACGATAAACTGGGCGTGCTCATTTTCATAAAGGGCGAGATCAATCTTTTTATCCTTCGATTCCTTAGCTGCATGAATCGCGTTATCAAGTAATATTGAAAGAACTCTCAGGGCATCGACCTGGTTCAAAGTAGCAGTTAGGTCGATGGGCTGTGCAACTTCCAAGGTTACGTTTAACTTATCCGAAATTGCCTGGTTGACCTTTCCATACACTACGGATTTGATTCCAGGATTGGTAATGTTTTGAAGGTTTCCTAATGCTTTGGTTGGTGTGTTAATAATGGAAGCAGTGGAGTTGGTTAGCCGGGCCAGTTCCCGTTTCGCATAGTCTAAATTATCCGTATCAAGTGCGCTCTTGAGACTATAGAGAACGTTCTTGTAATCATGCTTAAAACGGCGCATATCATCATACATCACTTCAAGTTCTGAAGTGTAATCTTCAAGACTTGATAGCTGGGCATTAGCAAACATCAAGTGTTCGTTCTTCATCAAGACCTTACCGACAACGAAGAATAGCAAGACAGTGACGATATAATAGCTAAGGGCGATGAAAATCTCCAGTCCAACTAAATTACTGGTGTGGAGAATACCGCGTAGAATCGTTGGCAGGTACTCAACCATGTAGAAAAAGTAGGATAATGGAATAAAGAGCAGACTGAAGAGGTACTTTAATCCAGAAAAGTGGTAAGCTGTTACTTTGAAGTAGTCGGTAAGTAGCGGTCTGATCACCTGAATTAGGATTAAGCCAAACGCATAGCTAATCAGGGTCGCCAGGAAGTTGACAATCCCCAGCAAGCTTCCCAGCCGTTCTTGAACCACCGGCATTCGGACGCAAATAAAGGTAAAGATGTTTGCCAGGTAGTAAATCAGCATGCTAATTCCGAATTGGGAAATAATAGTCGAAAATCTTTTTTCGGTTGGATTAGCGAAATAAAAAACGGCGAGTGCACCGCAGAGGGTTATAATTAAGTCATTTAGAAACAAGTTCGGCTGAAGAAAAGGACAGACGATGAAAAAGCCGACGTAAAACGAGAAAGGAATTTTGGCCCTCGTCAGATGGCGGTATATCCCCCAAAAAGAAATTCCATAAAAAATCCCCGCTTTAATAAACCAGCTCAACATATATAATGGTGAAGGAGAATTAAGAATGGGGTTATCAATTCTATATAATTCTACTTGTTAAGTAGTTTAGAATTAATGGGGGAGATTTAATAATGGAAATTGCAAAAGCAACAACGACGGCATTGGTAGGAGTAAGTCTTTTTCTACTGGCTGGCTGTGGCAATCAGCAATCGAGTGCTACTAGCAAGCGCTCGTCGGTTACGACAACGCAAACGAAGACTAAGACAACCCATCAGCAAGACCAGATTGTTGGTAGCTTCGTTGATAGTGAAGACGGAGCTGCTATCCAGTTAAAGAGTGATGGTACTGGTCAGTACGTTTATGCTGACTCAGGGGAGCCAGATACTAATGACCAGCCGACTTGGAAGAAGGATGGCGATCATTACACGGTAACTCTCCAGGATAGCAACGTTTCTAGTCCGTTGACCGCGACGCTTGATGGCAACCAATTGACCCTGTCCGGGGATAGTAACTGGAATACGGAACACTTCAAGAAAACTACTAAGAAGCTTGACCTGAACAAGTTCCTGGCTGATCAGCATAAGCAAAATGGGGATGCTAATAATGGGCAAAACCAAACAGCAGACACCCAGGATAGTAATAATGCTGCTAACGCCGGGACGGCACAAGGTAATGATGGCAGCCAAGACGGGAATGTAAAGGACTTTACTGATTCTATGGGTGGACACCACCACGTTGTGATGTCAGGTGCAACCGATAGTGATGGTCATCAGATGGGGGTTGACCAAGAAACGGACCCTGATGGTAGTAGCCATACCTTCCAATATGTTGATGGAATGATGCCGTATTAGTGGGAAGCTAAAATAGAATACCCTTCAGCAGCTCGTGCCAAAACCATGGCCCGGGCTGCTTTTATAGTTGCATAGGATTGCAAAATTATTTTAACTGTAATTTTACGGAGAAACTGGCTTACTCCCTAACACTACTCCTTGCTCTAGCCAAGCCTGGCAGGTATAATCAACGAAAATTCCTTGACGGCTACGGCGGTAATTCGCTATAATTAATTCGTTAAGTTATTATTCCGGCATAGCTCAGTTGGTAGAGCACCTGACTGTTAATCAGGTTGTCGTCAGTTCGAGTCTGACTGCCGGAGCTAATTCAAAGGGACTGGTGATGATTCGCCAGTCCCTTTTTTAGTACCTGCGTCGTCAAAATAGTGGCATTTTGATTTTTTCCTCATATAATAAATTTTGTAAGGATAAGATAAATATTCGGGGAGAAATATTTAAATGAAAGAACGTAAGAAATTATATAAAGCCGGTAAACTCTGAGTTACCGCGACTTTGGTAGCCTTTGCCGGTATCGTTGTTACAACGACTTCTGCATCCGCTGACGATAATACTGTGGTTGCCACGCCACAGACGAGTCAAGTTAACAGTAGCGAACCAGCGCCGTCAACCAGCACCGCTACGCCTGCCGACGCGACTTCGGCCACACAAAACACGCTTGCTCAGCCGGCCAACACGGCAGTTAGCTATGCTGCTGCGAATACTACGAGTTGGGAAACTACTACCAGCACGTTGAACGGCCCTACCAAGCTGCCGTCGAACCAGGTGCAAAACCCACGGAACTACACAATCGGTGTTTACCGCAACGAAACGTTGATTTACACCTACCATCCCCAGCTTGGCGACCTTTTCATTACCAACCAGGCGGGGCAGGTGGTCAACCAGCCAACGACGACTGGTACCTACCGTCTCCAGCTTTCCCAGCAGGGGTTGAGTAACATGCGGCGGGTGCCGGATTTGCAGGGGTATACTCTGCAGTCCAACGTCACGACCACGATTCAGCTTTACCAACCGTACACCTCTAATACCCAGGACTACCAGCAAAATTATGGGAGCCTGGATGGCTATTCGATCCGCCAGACTTCCGCAACTGAGGCGGCCATCCACGTTGCTGGTTGGCACGCCAGCGGTGCTTCGTCACTGATGCCGTATGGCTGGCTGATTGTGTTCGACAACACCCGTGGGCGTGAAATCAAGCAGGTAGCGATTGACCCGGTCAACCGGCCTGATGTCCAAGCGGCCTACCGGAACGTCTACGGCAGCCTGCAGTCCGGCTTCAACCAGGATATTATCATTCCGCTGTCCGCCGCTGGGGATGATTTAACGATTATTGCCCGTTATTCCAGCGATTTTATTAATGGTGAGGGCCAGCGGATTGACCACTGGTTTAACCGTATCAACGCTGACCACGGTAACCATGCCTGGATCGACAGTGTTCAGTACGTCAATGGTCACTTTCAGGTTAACGGCTGGCACGCCACGAACCAGGCCCTCGGCAAGAACCACCATACGCTGATTATTTGGGACGCCAGCCAGGGCCGGGAGCTAACCCGGATCCCGGACGTTGCCGCCGTGGCCCGTCCTGACCTGGCTAAGGCCTACCCGACAATTCTTGGGGCGGACCACGCTGGCTTTAGTGTGGACGTCCCGCTCTTGCCAGCGATGGTTACGGATAATATTCAATTCGTCAGCCGTTACTCCAGCACGGCAGATTCAAACCGCGATTACGTGGACTACTGGTTTGCGCCCCAACAGCTGTTGAGTGACCACCGCAACCAGGGGTACCTGGATAGTGTCAATGTGCAAAATGGCAAACTCCACATTGCTGTTTGGCACGCCACGAACCAGTCGATTGGGCGCCCTTACCACACTTTGATTATTCTGAACGCCCAAACCGGGCACGAGCTCCTGCGGTATACAACTAAACAGTATGCTAGCCGTCCTGACCTAACCCGGGCCTTTCCGGGAATCGTTACGGCCGGGCAGTCCGGCTTCAATGTGGACCTCCAGCTAGTACCGGGAATGGGGAACCAGCCCCTCCAAATCGTTAGCCGGTGGAGTGCAACCCAGGATGCCAACAGCAACTACGTCGATTACTAGTTCGCACCGGTAACGCTTTATCGGGACACCGCGACCCGCGCGAACCTGGACCGCTTCGCCATCCAGGACAACGTGGTTTATGCTAGTGGTTGGCACGCGACGAGCCAGTCACTGGGCCGGCCGTACCACTACCTGCTGCTTTTTGACCGGACGACTAACCGGGAAGTCCAGCGGGGCAAGGTAACGGCTGCCAACAGCGCCCGCCCGGATGTTGCCCGGGCCTTTCCGGGTACTTACAATGCTGGACAGTCCGGCTTTAACGCACAATTCACGGTTCAGCCAGCGCTTAACGGTCACGACCTGGTAGTGCTGAGTCGGTGGACTGATGACCCGGCAGGAAATGGGAACGCCGTCGACTACTGGTTTGGTCAGACCGTGACGCCAAACGTCCCGGTTGATAAGGCCAAGCAGCTGGACTAGGCTTCAGTTGATTCGAAATGTTTATTATCAAGCGTTGTCACGCCTTAGAGGCGGCAACGCTTTTTTAGTTTAATTAGGTGTGCCTTCCGTATTTATTAAGTGGGAGGCGAGTAAATGAACCGTGAACACGAACTAACAAGACTGGCTCAGCAGTGGGAAGAACTGACGATTGCCAACGACCGGATGTTTTCGATGGTGATGGAGAATAATGCGATTTGCCGGGAACTGCTCCGGCGGATTTTCCCAGAGCTGGCGATTGACCGGGTCCAGCGGGTGACGGTGCAAAAGCAGGTTAATACGCCCTTAGACGCGCGGACGGTCCGCTTTGACGTCTACATTCGTGATGACCAGCAGAGAACGTACATCGTGGAGATGCAGGTTGCCAACCGGCAAAATCTTCCGTACCGGCTGCGCTACTATCTTGAGCAGGTTGACCACAGCATTTTAGGACCGGGTGACAACTACGAAAAATTGGCAGGGTACCCGACCTACGTAATCTTCTTCTGTGATTTTGACTATTACGGTCAGGACCGGCCAGAATACCGCTTCGAGTGGCGGAACACTGACCAACCGGACTTGACTGCAGGAACGGGCCAGCAGTTGGTAGTTTTTAATGCCCAGGCCAGCACCTTTCATGATAAGATAGGGGTAGCAGGTTTCCTCAAACTAATGCATAATCAGATTGCAGCGGGAGACCCACTAGTGGAACAGGTCACCCGGGAAATGAAACGGATTAAGCAGGACCCAGAAAGGCGGCGTGATTATATGAAATACGAACTAGACCTAATGGACGCCCGCAGTGATGGGATGGCAATCGGTCTGGCGGAGGGAAAAAAGCAAGGGTTAGAACAAGGCAAGCAAGAGTCGATCGTTGCGGCAGCTAAGATGCTGCTCGGCCTTGAATTAAGTCGGACTGTTATTGTTAAGCAGTTGATGTCGGCCTATGATTTGAGTTCTGCTGAGGCTGAACGCTACCTAAAACGGGCACAAGAGTAGTTTACAAAGAGTAGTCTTTTTGTTACTTTAAAAATGGTAATGTTACAGGAGTGGAGCAGGGTCTGTCCCACTCTTTTTTACGGAAGGAATGTTTTATTTATGGAAACCTCGGCGTTATTGCTCTGCATTGTCTTCATGCTGGTGGGACTACAATTTCTCCGCGGCAAGTGGCTCAATTTGTTAACCTGGCTCCAGCAGTTTTCTGGCAACACGGTGTCGGCGAACCAGTTGAACCGGGCCGGAATGGTCCTGGCCCCCGGATTGATTGCCCTGGGCTTTAGTATGTTCTGCTGGGGCTTCTTTGGCCCCGGAGCCTGGCAGACTGCTGGGAATGCTATTTTCGCTTTAAGCCTGATTTACTTGCTGGCAGCCCTGGTTGGTGTTTACGTTAACTTTACCCGTAAAGGAAAGGATTAAGCTCACTAAATTTTTCAAAAGAATGGTTGTAATCGTTTGCTAGGTACTCTTTACTTAATTTAAATAATAATTAACGGGCTGTTCATTTAAAAATTAAAGCTAAAAGTTAATTTACCCCTGCGCAACCGCGTTTTTTCTCATTGAAATCTTATTTTTTAATTGACTGACCAAAATGAGGTGTATATAATTAATATATTCTGAAATTTTAAAAGATATTTTTAATTTTGGAAATGAGTATGTATTAACGATTCAATTCATTTCAAATTATTGTTTGGAGGAATTATATGAGTAAAGAGAGAAACGTGGATACAGCCTTCTTTGGCCAGCCACGTGGCCTATCAACTCTGTTCTTCACAGAAATGTGGGAACGCTTTAGTTACTACGGGATGCGTGCCATCCTGCTGTTCTACATGTACTATGCGGTAACTAAGGGTGGTTTAGGAATGAACCAAACCACCGCAGCTTCCATCATGTCAATCTACGGATCACTGGTTTATCTGTCCGGGGTTGTTGGTGGTTGGCTGTCTGACCGTGTTTGGGGTTCCCGGCGGACCGTCTTTATCGGTGGTGTCCTCATTATGTTCGGGCACATTGCCTTATCACTGCCGTTCGGGGTTTCCGCCCTCTACGTGTCAATCGCGTTGATTGTTGTCGGGACCGGGTTACTGAAGCCTAACGTTTCCGAAATGGTGGGGGGCTTGTACAGCCCTGAAGACCAACGGCGGGATTCCGGTTTCAGTATGTTCGTCTTCGGGATTAACCTGGGGGCCGCGGTTGCTCCTTGGGCAGTTCCGTGGGCTGCAAACGGCTTTGGCCTGAACCTCTTCCACGGGGAAATGAACTTCCACGCCGGCTTCTCACTTGCCGCAATCGGGATGTTCTTTGGCCTGGTTCAATACGTAATTGGCGGACGTAAGTACCTTTCTAAGGATAGTCTGTACCCAGAAGATCCGATTGAAAAGGACGAATTGCGGCCGGTCATCATCTGGTCCATTGTTGGTGTAGTGGCGGTTGTCATCATCTTAGCCCTGCTGGCAGCGATGGGGCAGTTAAACATTACCAACATTATCACGCTGATTACCATCATCGCGATTGCGTTGCCAATTTGGTACTTCGTTATGATGCTGAACTCCAAGAAGGTTACAAAGACAGAAAAGTCCCGGGTTGTAGCTTACATCCCACTGTTCATTGCCGCCGTAATCTTTTGGGCAATTGAAGAATCCGGTTCAGTTGTGCTGGCCCTTTTCGCCGCGCAACGGACAGTTCTGCACATCGGAAGCTGGCACTTTGCAGCGGCTAACTTCCAGACCTTGAACCCACTGTTTATCATGATCTTGACACCAGTGTTCGTATCCCTCTGGGACCACTGGAAGAACCAGCCAAGTGCTCCTGGTAAGTTTGCGGCCGGGCTGGTCTTTGCTGGTCTGTCGTACGCCTTCATGGCACTGCCAGCACTGATTCACGGAACGACCGCTGGACGGGTATCGCCGTTCTGGCTGGTTGGTTCCTGGTTCATTGTGGAAATTGCCGAAATGCTGATTTCGCCAATTGGCCTGGCGGTAACGACCCGGTTGGCACCAAACGCCTTCAAGTCCCAAATGATGAGTATGTGGTTCTTAGCTGATGCGGCTGGTCAAGCCGTGAATGCGCAGATTGTTAAGTACTACTCATCATCAACGGAAGTACCATACTTCCTGACAATCGGTCTGGTAAGTATCGTCTTCGGGATTATCTTAATGTTCTTCGTTAAGAAGATCCACGGTCTAATGGGCGGCGTTGATTAATAATTGAAATTTCTAAGGAGACTGGGAAGCGGCCCAGCCTCTTTTTTATTGTTAAAAATAGGGTGGTTGCAGTGTAATAGCTGGATTTTCATTGTCTAGCCGCCCTTGTAAGCGTGAAGCGGCGAAGCAGACGTGCTTTTTTGCGTCACTGATTAAAAAAGGCTTGCATTTAGGTCGGAGATTCGGTATTATAATAAACGTTGATTGATTACTGATCAATTTAACCACATGGAGGAGTAGCGAAGTCTGGTTAAACGCGACGGTCTGTAAAACCGTTCCTTCGGGTTCGGCGGTTCGAATCCACCCTCCTCCATTTTTTATTATTGGGCTATAGCCAAGCGGTAAGGCAACGGTTTTTGGTACCGTCATGCGCTGGTTCGAATCCAGCTAGCCCAACTGACTGAGAAGCTGGGTGTTTAATCCAGCTTCTTTTTTGTTTTTAAAATTCACGTGCCCTAGGGTAACGGCTTGATTTACCACACTAGGGGATAGCTGGGCGGTATTCATAGAATATAACCCGGGAAATAATTGCTAACTTACGAGGAGGGATTAAGATGCCGAAGCAGGGACAGTTTGCCAAGTCGACTCGGACTAAACAGCTAAATAGTTTTAAGGTCAAGCGCCGCGGCGGGGACAACACGATCCCAACTGACCAGCTGACTGACTTCCTCGTGGTCCGCTTTGCTTTAACCGCAAAGAAGCGGGTGGCCCCCACGGCTCAGGAGACAGTCCAGCGGTTTTTAATTGAGCTGGCTGATCGCCTGGTGGAGGACAATGGCAACCTGGTGCAACTTGTGCCGCCGTTGCTAACTAAGCTGAATTCTCAGGTCCCCTGGCAGTTTTACGCCCAGTTGACGGCTAATTGGGACCTCCTCCAGCGCTTCCTGGTCAAAGAACTGCCGGCTGTGCCCCTGGCTCAGCGCCTCCGGGTGACCACCCAGCTCAGCACTGGCCAGCTGAACCAGTTGGTAGCCGAGCAGCTGGCACAAAAGGGAGCCGCGGCGACCCTGCTTGGCCGGGGACCGTTACCACCGGCGCAAACCCAGCTAGTGGCGAAGCAACTGCTGGCGGCCCTGTATCGGGATGGACAGGTTGATTGGCAACAGGTGCGGGCCTTGCTTGCGCCGTTGCCGTACCAGCCGGCAGCGGACCTAGATTTGCCAACCAGACAGTGGTTGACAGCTCTGGCCCAGCAACCAGGTTTGACAGGGGCAAATTAAATTTGATATAACAATAACTGTTAATTAGGCTGTGGTGGAGCGTATCACTACGGCTATTTTTTATTTAAACTTTTCAAGGAGGCGTTAGTGTGGCAAGTACCAAACAAAATCATATCTACCTAGCAATTATTTCCCTCGCGCTGTTAACCTTTATCGGGATTTTGAATGAAACGTCAATGAACGTTACCTATCCGGAATTATCCCGTGAATTCGGTGTTTCTCTGGATATGGTCCAGTGGATCACGACCGGCTACCTCTTGATGGTGACCATCACGATGGGGACGACGGCCTACCTCTTGCGTCAGTTTGCGGCCCGTAAGCTTCAGTTGGTGGCGGTCTCGGCCTTTATCATCGGCGACTTGATGTGTGCCCTGACCGGCAACTTTGCGCTTTTACTGGTGGGACGGTTAATTCAGGCCGTCGCCACTGGTCTATCGACGCCGATCCTCTTCCACATCATTTTTACCGAAATCCCCCGGGAGCGGCTTGGGGCGATGACCGGTTTTGCGGGGATGGTAATTTCCTTCGCACCGGCGCTCGGACCAACCTATGGCGGGTGGATTTCAGCCGTTAGCTCCTGCCGGATGATTTTCTGGCTCCTCCTGCCGTTCGTCTTGGTCAGTCTGGTACTGGGGCAGCTTTACATCAGCAACCAGCCGATTGGCAACGAGAAACCCTTTAGCTACGGGAGCCTCATTAGTCTAGCCGTGGCACTCTTCACCGTTGTCTATGGCCTAGCACTAATTGGGCGGTCCGGCCTGAGTTGGACGGTTCTCGCCTGGCTGGTGGCTGGCGCGGTCTTCTTTGCCGGCTTTATTTATGTCAACAACCACGGACAGTCGCGCCTGTTCGACCTGAGCGTTTTCCGGAGCAAGCCGCTGCGCTTATCGACCCTGACCTACTTTAATTTGCAATTCATCAACATCGGAATTT
>DSLFD04101__coassemble_472_pt1 | contig 16688 bp, 16 predicted proteins | sample DSLFD04101__metabat2_high_PE_003 | metagenome-assembled genome bin DSLFD04101
TCAAAGCCCCGATGGACAGCAGTTCCGCAATCCAGTCCTGGTGAACCATTTCCAGAGCGTAGGCGACCGGGTTCGCCACGTCCAGTTTGGTATACTTGACCAGCCCCGTCAGGACGACCGAAACGGCCATGTACAGGACTGTGGCGACAACCAGGGTGCCGATAATCCCTGCCGGCATGTTCTTCTTCGGGTTCTTGACTTCCGCGGCTGACGACGAAACGGCGTCAAAGCCGAGGTAGGCGAAGAAGACGACGGTTGCCCCGTGGAAGACCCCCTTCATGTGGTAAGGTATAAAGGGGTGGTAGTTAGCCGGTTTGATGAAGAAGAGACCAACCACCACGAAAATCACGATAATCGCAATCTTAATGGCAACTGCAATGTTGTTAATCCGCATCGAGGACTGCATTCCCTTGGATAGCATCCAGCTAATTAAAAGGACGATGACAATCGCTACCAGGTTGATGTAGGTACCGTGGGCCGGGTCAAAGGGACCGGACACCGCCTTGGGTAGCTTTATCCCAAAGCTGGCGATGAAGGAATTAAAGTAGGCGGCCCACCCAGTCGAAACCGAGGCGACCGCAAGCATGTATTCCAAGCCGAGGGCCCAGCCGAGGATCCAGCCGAAAAATTCACCGAAGACCACGTTCCCATAAGAGTAGGCGCTACCGGCAACGGGGAGGGCGGAGGAGAATTCCGCGTAACACATTGCGGCGAGGGCACAGACGATTGCCGAGAAGAAAAATGATAAGGTCACCCCCGGGCCCGCTGAATTTGCGGCAACCGTGCCAGGTAGGATAAAAATCCCGGTCCCAATCACGGCACCGATGCCGAGGGCCATTAAGTCAACCGCCGTCATGGACTTAACGAAATCCTTGTCGACCCCGAGGTAACGATCAAGACTTTCTTTCCGCAGAATGTTTAAGCGCATCTTCAAACCACCTTTGCTATAATATAGTCAAAAATATCTTATTCCATGATACCCAAGAATAAGATTAAAAGTCAATTAGAGAATTAATTATTTATTAAAAGGATGGTTAAACGATGGCAATTGAAGTAACCAGTGGAGCAGTGGTTTACCGCCAAAACGCCGGTGAATTGGAGTACCTGTTGTTGGAGAGTCAAAATAAGGGGCATTTTTGGGGCTTCCCCAAGGGCCACGTCGAGGGCAATGAGACCTTAGAGCAGACGGCGGCGCGGGAAATCAAGGAGGAAACCCAGCTGACCCTGCCAATAGACACCAGCTTCAAAGTTTACACTGAATACGACCTGCCCAATGGCAACCGCAAGCAGATGACCCTCTTCACCGCAGACTTGACCGCACAGGAGGATATTCACCTGCAGGCCGAAGAAATTAAGAACTGCGGCTGGTTTAACTACCAGGACGCCCGCAAACGACTGACCTACGATAACCTCAAGCAGCTGTTAGACCAGGTCAATGCCCACCTAACGAAGAACAATGACTAAGCAGGGACGGGTATTTGTAATTTGCGGGGCGGCGGGCTCAGGGAAGACCACCGTCGCCCGCTACTTGCGGACGGAATTTCAGCTCCACCGGGTCATTACCCACACGACCAGGCTGCCCCGGCCGGGTGAACGTGACGGGGTGGACTACCACTTTGAAACTGCCCAGTCGATGGCTAAGCTCCACCTGCTGGAGGCGGTGACTTACGACCAGGCCCGCTATGGTTCTTCACTGGAAGGGTTAGCGGAAGGCTGGCAGCAGGGCCAAGACGACGTTATTGTCCTTGACACTAAGGGGGCGGTGACCTACTACCAGCAATTAGGTGCGCGGGTGACGATTATCTTTTTGACAGTCAGCAAGTTGGCGGCCTTAGCTCACCGGATGGCGGAACGGGGGGATGCCCGGTCGGCGATTGAATCCCGGCTCCATAGTCTGGAATACCAGCGGGACCTGCATTTGCCAGCGGAACTCCGGGGAATCGCTCAGGTGGTCACGAATGATGATTGGGCAACGACAACGAAACGCTTGCGCCAGATTGTGGGCAAGACAGTAACGGATTAAGGTTAATTATGGTAGAATGGGTACTTCGGTAAGGAGGTGGCGCAATTGGATAAGCTAGTTGAACAGGCCCGGGCGAAGCTGCGTGCCCAGCACTTACGCTGGACCAAGCAGCGGGAAATGATGCTTAAAATTATGACCGCGGATCCGGAACACTATCAAGACATTACGGTCATTGATGATGCGCTCCGGGCAGCCTATCCGGGCCTTAGTCACGACACAATTTACCGGAACTTAAAGGAGTTTGAGCGGCTGGACCTTGTGGAGTTGCGTCAGCATAATGACCAAATGCAGGTCAAATACCGTTGTGATGCGGCCCACCACCACCACTTCATCTGTGAAGTGTGCGGCCGGGTACAGGAAATCCAGATGCCACCGCTGGAGATGGATTACTATGCCCAACAGCTGCCAGGGGCCCGGATTACGGGCCATACTTTTGAGTTGCGGGGAATTTGTGCCGAATGTCGCCGCAAGCACTTACAATAAATTTCAATCTTCCTTAACATTTACATCACACAAAATCGGTTATGATATAGGTTGAGAAAAGGAGAATGTAATATGGCAGCAAAAATTCCACCGTTGGTAACGCCGTTTGCGCTGGTATCCTTGGTCCTAGCGCTGGGAGCAACGAACGTGGTTGTTAATAAAGCTACTCACACGACGGAAGGGGCCAAAGTCGTCAGCACCTCTAGCCGGTCCGTTAGCCAAAATCCAGCTGATAGTCATAGTGATAGTGATAAAGACAAATCCAGTGATAACACGACTGATGATAACAGCAGTTCGGCTAATAACCGGTCGACCGCTGACAATGACCAAGACACGCCGACGACCAGTACCCAGCAGTCGAATAATAATAATACTGACAGCAACCAGTCTCGGCAGACGACCAATAATAACGATAGCGGTAATAGTAACCAGACTAATAGCACCGGGGGCAATAGTGCCGGGACAACTACTAACCAGCAGGCTGGAACGGCCGCTGGCAATGACCAATAAGGAGGTGTTGGGTTACCATGTTTAGTTTTCTTGATATGATCAACTCATCACTGAGTTACTTCAACTTGGATGCCAAGCTCAAAGCCCGTATCTACATCGGGATTGCGAGCGCCGGCGATATCTACCTGGTCTACGTAACTTTCCGGCTGTTTGCCAACCAGGTCTGGCTGCGGGGCTTCTTGTACTGTCTCGCGATGGTGGCGATCACCTACTTCCTCTACCTCAACTTTGTTTATTATTTCCTGGGAAAAACTTCGCAGTTTGATTTTATCTCGCCCCGCTTTGCGAAAATCACGGGACAGAAGTTTGATAGCAATGGTAAACGGGTGGGCAGTGGCCGGGCCGCACAGGCGGGGCCAGTAATTGCCAACCAGTCTAACGGCCTGTTTAGTGGGGATAACACTATTCCTGCGGTGGTGGCGATTGATGACTACGAACAGCACAACTTGCAACGGGTTGTCGACCAGCTGCTGACAAACGGCATCTTTGTTAATGACTATAACGGCCTGGATGAGGCCCAGATTGTCGCGCAGTACAACGAGACTGGGAAGCCGGTCCAAGCTCTGAATACCCACTCGGTCCCACCGTACTTCGAGCTGGAACATGACCGGTTGCGGCACCGCTTGGAAATCTACATCGGGATCAACCAGATGGAACGGCGGGCAGTTGGTCACATTGTCCGGATCGGCTTGACTGACGTTCATTCAGCCCACCAGAAATACCGGATTTACCTCGCCGGGCTAGCAGTTACTGCCGGACCGCATAAAATCGCTGGTCGGCGGGACTCAACGATCCTGACCACGGCAGATTACCGGCTGAACGCCCAGGTGGCTTACCGGGAACGAAACATCAACGGGTAAGCTAAAAAAGCGGGGAATTAACCTAACCGCGTAACTACTTGCTAGCTAATAGTTTCCCAGCATAGTAGTTGGCCGACCGAACATTGGTAAGTCAGTGTTTGGCCGGCCAATTTTGTATTCAATGATAATTAAAGCACTCTCCGTGAGCCTAGTTGGGTTGATGGAGAGTGCTTTTGTTGTTAAGCAGTGGCTAATATAAATTTTTCGGGTGAGGCAACCCCTTGATTTCGTGCTTGACGTGGTTAAGCATGTCATCAACCATTTCGACTACGTGCGGGTCATCAAGAATATAAAAGACCTTATTACCTTCTTTACGGTTACGCACTAGTTGATAACGCCGCAGGATTCCCAGCTGTTTTGAGATTACCGGCTGGGCGATTTTGAGTTGTGTGACAATATCATTAACTTGAATATCAATTTCCTGATAGCGCAGGAAATATAGAATTTTTATCCGAGTGGGATTACTTAGTACCTTGTATATCTTAGCCGCTTCATTGATTAGATTGTCTGAAGTATCCATAGTGATTTTCCTTATAATAACCCAATTAGGTGGGAGATTAGGCCGCTATCCCAAACGACATAGAGCCCCACTCCAATATAAACAATCTTAGTTGAAATTTCACTATATTTAGACATAAAGTTATTTACGATTGGAATCTCACCAATTCCTTTAAGGAGGAGGACAATAATAGTGGTAAAGACAATTACAAATAGCAGGACTTCACCAAAGTGGATGAGACTTACACCAATCAAAATTGGTAATAAAATTGACAAATTGCACCCAGCACAAACGGCTAGGTAAGTAATCAAGACAGTTAAGATTGGTGATGCCTTCTCTGTTTGGTTGGCCTCCTCATCATTATCATGGATTGCCATCCAAATTGGGAGGAAACCTAAGATTCCTAGGAGCCACTCTGGCATAAAAATTGCCAGGATTTTTCCAAGAAAGAAGCTAGCCGCTACTAAGATCAGCACCCCAGTGACATAGCCTAAAATAACATCACGTACTTTGTATTTTTTTAGCAAGAATAAGAGAATAAAAAAGAAGTCAAGGTTGACCCCAATAAAAGTAATTGCAAAAACAAGCCAATTCATATGGTCATCTCCATATATATATCAAAATCGAAATATATTATATTCCATCTTTGATATATTTTCAAGAGTGGTGGGAGGGGCAAACACTCCGTCAAGGTAGCCCGTAGTTGATTTACCGCACGATCACGATTATTTTACGAAAGACAAAAAATTAATATGGGTGACTAGCCTATCCTGGCTCAGTTAGTCAACGGGGGAAAATATTATCAAATCAAAGGCTAAGCCAACTTAGTTTGACTTTTTAGAAAGTAAAGATTATATTGATGGTAACAGCTTACTAAAAGTTAGTAAAGATGATTAAAATTTTAGCTTTGATAGGGAGGAATTAATATGGAAACTCAATTTTCAGCTTTTGATCAAGCAGATATTATTAACTTTCTAAAGACAGTGGTTAAAGATGGCCAAGTAAAAAATGATCCGACAACCTTACAAAGTCAGTCATATAGTAGTAAGTTGGCCGGGGACCATCAACCGGCAATCGCTTATGTGGAAGCAAAGAGTATCGCTGATGTCCAGGGCACGTTAAAGACTGCCCGTAAATTCCACCTCCCAGTAGTTACTCAAAACCGCTTTACTTCAACGGTCATTGGTGCGGATGCGGTCAATGGTGGCATCATCTTATCGACGGCTGCCATGGATAAAATTTTAAGCCTTAACGTTGAGGACGGCTACGCTGTGGTTGAACCCGGGGTGATCAACGGTGAATTAGATAAGGAAGCCCGGAAACATGGGCTTTTCTACGCACCGGACCCAGCCTCAAAACCATTTTCCGGAATTGGCGGTAATATCGGGACTAATGCCGGTGGGTTAAGTGGCGTTCGTTATGGTTCCACCCGTGACAATGTCCTTGGCTTAAAAGTCGTCCTGGCTGATGGCCGGGTCCTTGACCTCGGTGGCAAAACCAGTAAGCAGGCCTTTGGCTATAACCTTACGCAATTATTTATTGGCTCTGAAGGGACCCTCGGTGTGATTGTGGAAGCCACGGTGAAATTAATGCCGTTACCATTAGGTAAATCATTAATGGGGATGGCCTTTTTCAAGGATATGCCAACCTTAGCCAAAGCAACTACTGACTTACGGATGGCGGGCCTATACCCATCAATGTTGGAAGCAATGGACAGCAATACTTTGCAGGCGATTGATCAGTTTAAACAAACGACTTATTCGCAAGCTGCTGGGGCGGCGCTGATTTTTAAAATTGATATGATTAATGATCTGACAGTGCCTACGGTCGAAAAGATTCTGACGCGTTACCAGGCAAGCAACGTGAAAATGACAAGTGACGAAGATGAACAGGCCGCGATTATTGAACTGCGGCAAGCAATGCTGCCAGCCATCTTCACTGGTCGAAATGCCGTGATGGAAGACATGGCCGTCCCAACTTCTAAATTAGCGGAGCTGGTTGCCTATATCCAACAAGTTAGTGAAGAAACGGGTATCCAGATTTTCACTGCTGGGCATGCGGGAGACGGTAATATTCACCCAACATTAACTTGGAGTCAGGATATTAAGGAAACTCCGGAAGGGGTAACCCTAGCACTTAGAAAGCTCTTTAATAAGGCCTTAGAACTAGGGGGGACAATTTCTGGGGAACATTCAGTCGGAATGCTCAAAAACCAATGGAATAATGTCGAACTGGGTGCCGATGTTGACTATCTCCAACACCAGGTAAAAGCCCTATTTGACCCGATGAATTTGCTTAATCCTAAGAGAAAAATCAACTAGTAGTGGCTGGACACGCTAGTTACAGTGCTAAGGCAGAAAATTTTCGCCACTTACATTTGAATCTGGAATTCACCATCCGTAAAGTAGGGAGATTATTGCTTTATGGATGGTGATTTTTATTTGAGGGCGTGAAAGGCTGAGATAAAATCTGCAATGACTATCATTAGATAAATATAAATGTTACATTGGTTGGGGCTAACATAATGCCATTGAATGACAGCCAAATTGCCACAATCATCGCTAACATCAAAGCGGTCAATTCTGGGTTAACTGACAGCCAAATTCATGTTGAAGCTGATGGGAGCACGACGATTACCTTTGATGGTCAAGTCACTTCGCTAACTCCTTTTCAAACGGTTGGCTATGAGCCAACTGATATGCTGCCAACTGTAGTGCCAACAGTTCCTGGTTATCATGTTTTGCTTGAAGTGGAACAGGATTCTACTCCTCATGGGCATGAAATAATACGGATTGTTTCAAACTACGTTCCTGGTTATCGCCCGGATCCAAACCTGGATACTTCAATTGTGGTCAATGTTTACTACGAACCAGATCCGCAAAAGATTAATATTAAATACGTGGATGATGATGAAGATGGGAAGCAAGTAGGTGAATTAGTCCCAGTGAATGGGCTGACTAATCACAAGGTAAGTCTGACATACACGATTCCAGATCACTACGAGTATGTCAGCGGGAAGCAGGATTCGTACACTTTTAAGGCCGCTGATAACCAGGATGTCATCGTGCACTTAAAGCACAGGCGGTCAGAAGTGAGCGACCAACAAGTGCGGACAGAGACGATTCATTATGTTTACAGCGATGGGAGCAAGGCACAGGCTGATTACGTTGAAACCGTCACGCTCACACGGACTGGTTCAAAAGATGAGGTCACGGGAGAAATTACCTGGGGTCCTTGGTCCACTTCGGTCTTCCCAGCAGTCACTAGCCCGGTGATTGATGGGTACACGCCTGACCAAGCTCAAATAGAATCTCTGCCGGCTGACGGTAATAGTACTGATATTGAAAAGACGGTTACCTACACTAAGAACCAGGTTGCTGTTCCTAAAGGGACAAATGGCAATCAAGGCTCGACTGCCACTTCAACGAAGTCGACCAGCCAGACTAACGGCAAGCTAAGCCAGAATAAGAATTCATCAGCAACTGCTCAATTGCCGCAAACCGGAGCCCAGAATGACCGTTCGCTAATTGCTTTAGGTACGTTAGCGCTATTAACTTCCTTTGGTTTGGCCGGGTTGAAGCGGAAAAATTAGGAAACTAGATAACTGAAGCGCCATAGAAATTAGGGAGCGAAACAGAAGTCAAATCTGACAACTGTTCCGCTCCCTTTTCATCACGCTTAAAATATTAGCTCAAGATTGCCTAATTAGGTTAATGTCGAAACGGCAGCACTAGCATTACTGAGGCTACTTTTCCTTAAATTCGCCGTCAACTGGATCATTATGGCTGCTTGCTTCCTGGTAATCTGGCATGATGACCGCTGCCACTAGGTAAATGATGGTCAACGGGAAGAAACCGGTGCAGGCAATCAGGACGACCGCAATCAGCCGGATCATTGTCGGGTCAACACCGAAGTAGTCGGCAATGCCGCCACAGACCCCGAGAAAGACTTTATCCTTGGACTTAGTTAGTTTTTTCTGCATAAGATAACCTCCAATTCCGTATTAATCAAAGTAGTCATAGTGAATTTGGTAGTGTTGCGGGTAACCCGGCCGCAGGGAGATGTCACCGAATTGTGGGTGGTGCGGTGTGTCAGGAAGGGTCTGCCCTTCCATCGCCATGGCAAACCATTGTCCAGCGGGACGGTTGAATCCATCCGCGTGCTGCCCATTGGCAGTGTACACGACGAGGCCGTTGCGGTCGGAATACATTTTAATTTTCCGGCTCGAAGCGGCGTCCATCAGGGTTGCCACTGGCTCGTGGGCCAGCCGGTTACTTGGCAGGACGACAAAGATGTCGTCGAAGCCGCCCTCTGGAACGTGCTGCTCCTGCATTTCTTGTAAGGCCGTCCCCATGACGGTCGGGTGGGAGAAGTCAAACGGCGTGTTCTTGTTGGGAAGTTTCCGGCCGGTGGGAATCTTCTCATCATCTAGCTCCAGGTGGTAGGTCGAATTTAACGTCAACACGTGCCCTTGAATGGTCTTTGCTTCGCCGGAAAGGTTCCAGTAGGCATGGGTTGTAGGGTTAAAGAGGGTCTTAGCGTCGGTTTGACCATCAAAGTCAATCGTGACCCCGTTATCATTGTCCAGGGTGTAGGTGATTTTAATGGTCTCGTTACCGGGTAACTGGTCGACTGCCGTGCCAATGGTGGTCGTCAAAATTACCTGCAGTTTTTCTTGATCTTGACTAGTCGTGACGTCGTAGAACTGCTGGCTAAGGCCATTCGCGCCACCGTGCAGACTATTATCGCCCTCGTTAGCGGGAATCTGGTAGCTGTTACCGTCAATGGCAAACTGGCCCTTGGCAATTCGCCCGCCGAAACGGCCAACAATCCGACCGACATACAGCGGTGCGTTATTAGGGTTGACATAGGCTTCGATGTTGTCGGCACCGAGCAGCAGGTTGACCTGTCCGCCCTCGTCATTGGGAACCATGTAGGCCTGCCAAACTCCGGCGAAGTTGAGTACGCTGATACTAACGCCGTTGTCATTAGTCAGTGTGTACTTAATCACGTCACGGTCCTCATAGCTGCCGAACTTTACATTTTCAATCTTCACGATAAGCGCCTCCTGGAAGAAGTTGGAAATTCTTCACTAATTTTTAAAATGGAAATGCAACAGTGCAGCAGCTGGCTGACAAGTTAAGTTATCTTGCTGCGCGTCGTCCCACTCTCAGTTAAATTGTAGCATATTGCCGGAGGGTGCCGTGTTTTGACAGGAAATTCTTGGTATGTCAACCGGTGGTGATTTTTCAGGAACATTTTCGTTGATTTGTATTATGATGGTACTTGTATACCCAATTAATTCTGTTGTCTTGCTAACGTACGGTATACACTGTTCTTTATTGAAATGCTACAGGGGGGGGAGGTGAACGTATGCGCGTGACACGGACCGTTCGGGATTTCCAGAATGCTTTGTTAACGCTCTTGGAGACGAATTCCTTTGACCACTTGACGGTTGACCAGATTTGCAACGAGGCGCTACTGCACCGGAGCAGCTTTTACCGTTACTTTAATGATAAGTACGATTTGCTGGAGCAGACGATGGATGCACAAATCAGTCAAATTGCCGACTCCGGTGAATCAGAGGAGGACGTCGTTAAGCAATTTGTCCTCTACATTGATGGACACAAGGATATGATTCGCCACCTGGCATCCAGCAATTCCCACAGCTCGCTGTATACGGAAATGCTGCAGGTGTTTAGCCAGGTGCTGCTTGACCGTCGGGACCACGGGACGAAGGACACCGTGATTAAGGCCTTACAGCAGGCCAGCAATCCCGAAATGATGGCCTACGTTTTTAGCGGGTCGATTATCGGGGCCTTCTATTGGTGGCAAAAGAATAATTACGATGTGCCAACGGAAGAGTTCATTAACTTTGCTAAGCAGTCTGTGCTTTCCCTTTCAGCAAAGTAAGTTAATTAGATGAGGTGAGGAAAGAAAATGATCAAGATGATCAAGGCAGAAGTACAGAATCTTTTTCATAACCATATTTTGCTATTATCTATTTCTGTAATTTGCCTGTTACCGTTTCTGTACAGTATCTTCTTCCTGAAATCGGTTTGGGATCCGTACGGGAGTACCCAGGACCTGCCGATTGCGGTCGTCAACCGGGACGTACCGGTGGAGTACCAGGGAAAGAAGATGGCGGTTGGTCAGCAAACGGTTGACCAGCTGCGGAAGAACCACCAGATGAAGTGGGAGATTGTGTCCAAGAAGAAGGCCGACTACGGCCTCCACCACCGGCAATACTATGCCGTAATCACGATTCCCCAAAACTTCTCTGAAAACGCGACGACCGTGATGGATAAGAACCCGAAGCAGATGAAGCTTCATTACGAGACAAACGGGTCCCTGAACTACATCGGTCAGGTGATGACGGAAATCGGGACCAGCCGGCTGAATACCAAGATTCGAGCCCAGGTTACTAAAGCCTACGCAACGGCGATGTTTAAGGAATTGGGCGTTGTCGGCAAGGGGATGACCAAGGCGGCGGATGGTGCCCACCAATTGAGCGACGGGATTGTGACCCTGAGCGACGGCGTCAACCAATATGTTGCCGGTGTCTACCAGGTCAATAACGGTGTCCAACAGATGAAGGTGGCCGTAACCCCGTTGGCTAGTGGTGCCCAACAGCTGGCAGCGGGAAGCTCCCAACTGGCGGCCGGAATTCAGCAGTACACTGGTGGTGTCGGCCAGTTGGCCAGTGGTTTGGGCCTGCTCCAGGCTAATTCTGGCCAGCTTAGCGGCGGTGCTGGCCAATTAGCTAGTGGCCTGAACACGCTGAGTGGTAATTCAGCCGCCCTGCGCTCTGGTGCTGGGCAATTGGCCGCGGGGAGCAGTCAGCTGAACAACACGGTTAACAGTATGATCCCCGGTTTGCAACAGCAGCTCGGCAGTCAGTCGGCCAATATTCAAAACCAGGCTAATGCGCTAAAGCAGGCGTTAGCACCGGTTACCCAGACACCGGAGCAATTACGGGAAGTTTTGAACCAGTCAGGTATTAGTGCGATGCTGGACAGCGTGAAGAGCCAGCTGCAGTCGAGCAGCAGCGAGTCATCGCCAGCCCCGGCTAGCTCAAATAACAATAGCCAGCAGCTGCAGCAGGCTCTGGCGGACTTGAATGGTGCGCAGGGTAAGGATGACAATAGTCAAAACCAGATTAACAGCGCCAAGTTAGCTATCCAAACCGCAATGAGCAGTAATTCGAACACCACGGCTGCGCCAAAGAGTGCTAGCCAGGACAAGAGCAAGGTTATTGCAGAAATAACTGCCGTCCAAGGCGGGGTAGATAAGCTGCAGAAGGCAATTGATGCTTATGCCAAATCCGCTAATGCCAGCTCCGCCAATATCCAAAAGGCGGCGGCTGACCTTGAGGAGACCCTTACTAACATGCAATCATCAACTAACACGACCTTGAACTCTGCTTCGAGTCAGTTGAAGGCTGCTACTGGGGCCCTGGCCACCGGTGCCAACACCCTGAGCAGCGGGGTCAACCAGTACACGAACGGTGTTGATACGGCCGCGGCGGGTGCTAATACCCTAAACGCTGGGATTGGTCAATACACGGCCGGGGTTGCCCAGGCGGGCGCCGGTGCCAACCAGCTGGTAGCTAACAGTCCAGCACTGGTTTCCGGTGCTGGTCAGCTTGCCAGCGCATTGGCCCAGTTAAATGCCCAAGTACCATCGCTGATTAGCGGAATCAATCTGCTAGCTGCGGGAACCCAGCAGTTGGCTGACAACTCACCAGCGTTGATTAGCGGAATTACCCAGCTGAACGATGGTGCCAGTCAGCTGGCTAGTCAGTTAGGCAAGGGGGCCAAGGCCATTAACAACATCAAGCCAACTGGTAAGACGGCGAAGATGTTTGCTGAGCCAACGACTGTCAAACACAAGAATTACAGTTACGTGCCAAACTATGGGCACGCTCTGGCACCATATGTTCTGTCCGTGGCCCTCTACGTTGGGATCCTGGTCTTCAACTTCATCTACCCAATTCGGCGGGTGGCAGAAAAGGGCCACTCGGCGGTTGCCTGGTGGGCAAGCAAGGTCCTCGTCGGTGCCGTGGCGGTTACCCTGATGGCGGTAATTGAAGATGCCATCATGCTGGCCTGTGGTTTGACGACCGACCATATCCCGTCCCTCTTCGCCACGAGCATCTGCTTCGGTTTAGCCTCGATGGCGATCGTGATGTTCCTATCGATGACCTTCGATAACCCTGGTCGGTTCGTCGCCATGGTCCTCTTGATGCTGCAGCTTGGTGGTTCCGGTGGGACTTTCCCGATGGAAGTAACGATGAAGTTCTACAACGTCATCCACTGGTACCTGCCAATGACTTACTCCATCCTGGGCTTACGGCAGTCCATCAGTAGCGGAATCGGTGCCCACTACGCCCTGTTCTGCAACCTGGTCCTGCTCGGCATTGCGGTCGTTTTCAACCTCTTGTTGCTGGCCGGAATGCTCGGTATTCATCACCACTTCTTCAACATCAACCCGAAGTTGGAAAAGAACCAGGAATTCTTGGATGAGATGGAAAATGACGGCGGTATTCAGTCAAAGAAGGATTAGTGATTTAGCGTATTAAGTAAATGAGAGGCTGGGAATTAACTCAGCCTCTTTAATATTTTAAAGTTAGTAATGCCTCAGCGCAGTAGCTGGCTGGCAGTTCAAACGCTGACAAATCAGCGTTTGACCAACCCCAAATAGGCTAGCTTTGCGTCGACGGAGGTTCCCAGAGGCTAGCTGCGCGTCGAAAGACAAACGCCCCAAATCCGCTAGCCGATTTGGGGCGTTTTTTCTCACTCTCTCTAGCTATTTTAAAGGTAAAGAACATCACAATTTTTACTGGTCGCTGTTAACGAGCACGACGGTACTGGTGCTGGTGAGCCGGTCCTGGTTGTATACGTCTGCTCGCCAGGTTTGGGTTCGCCGACCGCACTTAATGGGGGTGGCAACCGTTTTAATCGTGCCGCTGGTCACCGGTCGCAAGTGCTGTGTGTTAATATTAAGACCGATGGCTATCTGATCCTGATTGTGGTCCCGCAGCCACTGGTTAGCGCCGAGGGACGCGGCAGTTTCCGCCAGGACGGCGTTGATCCCGCCATGGACGATCCCGTACGGCTGCTTGAGCTGGTCGGTGACCGCGACGGTTATGACGGTTTGGTCGGCGGTGACTGATTGGATTTGAATGCCTAAGTTTTCTAGTAGATTCATTGTAATGACCTCACTTGTAAAGGAGTAAGTTAATAATGACAGAAGTTAATTGGCAACCGGTAAAAGAGTATTCTGAAATTATCTTCGAACGGGCTGGCAAGATTGCTAAAATCACGATGAACCGTCCGGAACGGCGCAACGCGTTTACCCCGGTCACTATTCAAGAGATGATCGACGCATTTACCATTTGTCGTGATGATAGCACAATTGGCGTGATTATCCTAACCGGCGCTGGTGATTTGGCCTTTTCGTCCGGTGGTGACCAAGGAGTCCGGGGCAACGGCGGCTATGTCGGTCCCGACAAGGTTGCCCGCCTGAATGTCCTGGACCTCCAACACTTGATCCGGATCATCCCGAAGCCGGTGATTGCCATGGTCAAGGGCTGGTCAGTCGGCGGCGGCAACATCCTCCAGCTGGTCTGCGACCTGACGATTGCGGCGGATAATGCGAAGTTTGGGCAAACTGGTCCGAAGGTCGGCAGTTTTGACGCCGGTTATGGTTCCGGCTACCTGGCCCGGGTAATTGGCCACAAGCGTGCCAAGGAAGTCTGGTTCCTCAACCACTTCTACACGGCGGAAGAGGCCTACCAGATGAACTGGATTAACAAGGTGGTACCACTGGACCAGGTTGAATCAGTAACCTTGGACTGGTGCAACGAAATTCTCCAGAAGTCCCCAACCGCCCTGCGCTTTATCAAGGCGGCGATGAATGCTGATACGGATGGCCTGGCCGGTTTGCAACAACTTGGCGGTGATGCCACCATGCTCTTCTACACGACTGATGAGGGGAAGGAAGGCCGGGATGCCTTTAACGAGAAGCGCAAGCCGAACTTTGACCAGTTCCCGAAGTTCCCATAGGGTTCGGTAATATGCAGACGCAAAATTGGTTATTGAAACAGGCGGCTACCCAGCCTGACCGGGTGGCAGTCGATGATGGCACCACCCAGCTGACGTTTGCCCAGCTTCGGGACCGGGTTACCCAGCTTGTCGGCCAGTTAGACCAGCTGGCGCCAGGTGATAAGGTCGGCTTACTCACGACTAACCGGCTGGCTGGGTACCTGGCGGCCTTGGCAATCATTTGCAGTGGCCGGACGGTGGTGTGGTTGAACTGGCGCCTGGCTAACGAAGAGTTAAGTCGGCAAATTGCGGACAGCCAACTGCACTGTTGCCTGGTGGCTGATGAGCTGTGGAGGCCGGAAATGGGCGCGGACTTTATTCGCCTGCAAAAGTTGGCGGAAATCACGGCGGCACCCGCCGACCTTGTCCCGACCTTTGACAGCGACCGGATCGCCAGCATCATGTATACTTCTGGGACGACCGGAAAGCCGAAGGGCGTTTTGCAAACCTTTGGCAACCACTTCTATTCGGCGGTTTCTTCAGCCCTTAACCTGGGATTGACCAGCCAGGATGAGTGGCTGTGTGTTGCCCCGATCTTTCACATTAGCGGCTTTTCAATCATGATGCGGGGGCTGATTTATGGGATGACCGTGCGCTTGGTGGACAAGTTTCGTCCCGCCGCGGTTGAGCGGATCCTCGCTTCGGAGCCGGTCACCATTATGTCAGTAGTCCCGTTTATGATGAAAAAATTAGTCGATCAACGCCAAGCAAGCGGGCAGAAATACCAGCCCACTTTTCGGTGCATGCTCCTTGGCGGTGGCACCCTGGATTGTGAAACCTTGGACCAGTGCCAGCAGCTGGGAATCCCGGTCGTTCAATGTTACGGCATGACGGAAACCTGTTCGCAGGTGATAGCACTGCGGGCCAGCGACGCGTTAGCCAAAATCGGCTCTGTTGGGCAACCGCTCTTTACCACCCGCCTGAAACTCGCCACAGACGGTGAAATCCTGTTGAGGACACCGGCGTTAACGCCGGGCTACCTCAACTTGCCGGCCAAACTTCCCGCCAAGATGGTGGACGGCTGGTACCGAACTGGCGATATTGGGCATCTGGACAAGGATGGATACCTCTACGTTGACGGCCGGGCTGACGAGATGATGATCTCGGGTGGAGAAAACATCTTTCCCCAGGAAGTCGAGCAGGTTTACCTGCGTTATCCCGGCATCCGTCAGGTGGCGGTAGTTGGACAGCCAGACGCGGAATGGGGCGAAGTACCCGTGGCCTTTGTTGTCAGCGACCAGCCCTTGGATCAAGCTCAGCTCGTGGCGTTTGGCTACCAGCACCTGGCTCACTATAAGGTGCCGCGCCGGTACCTGCGGGTGGCTAAACTGCCAACGAATGCTAGTGGTAAAATTCAGCGCTACTTGTTAAGGAAACAACTGTAAGTAAAAAACGGTTGGCGAACTTCAACTTCGCCAACCGTTTTTTTGCGTTTTAAACCTGGTACTGGGCAAAGCGCTGGGCGTCCTGGGGTGACATTTCCACCGTTAGGAGCGTGCCGTCATTGCGGTACTCGGTATCGAGAATATTCGTGTGTTCATTAAGGTAGGAGACTTGCTGCCCCGCCGAAAATGGCAGGAGTAGTTTCGCCTCGACATAGTCCTTGAAAAGGTGCTTGCGGATAATATCTACCAAGAGGTCGAGCGACTCCTCCTGCTTGGCGGAAATCACGACCTGGTCGTCGCCTTCTAGGACCGGGAATTCGATTTCGGTCTTATCAGCCTTGTTAAAGACGTTAACCATCGGGATGTTGTCGATTCCAATCTGCTTGAGCGTTTCCTTGGTGGTCTGCATCATCTCTTCGTAGTTGGGATCGGAGTAGTCGATTACCTGGATCAACAGACCGGCATTGGCAGCTTCGGCGAGGGTGGACTTAAACGATTCCACCAGGTTGGTTGGCAGCTTGCTGACAAAACCAACCGTGTCGCTGAGCAGGAAGTCCTTTTTGCCAGGAAGGGTTAGCCGCCGGACGCTGGTGTCCAGAGTGGCAAAGAGCATGTCTTTTTCAAAGACGGTCTTGTCCTCCACTGTCCCGTAGCGCCGTACCAGCCCGTTCATAATGGTCGACTTGCCGGCATTGGTGTAGCCGACGAGAGCGGCCGTAGGAATATTGCTCTTGGCCCGCTGCTTGCGCTTTGTCTCTTCGGATTTGTCGATTGCTGCCAGTTCATGCCGCAGGTGGGTGATTTGGTGCTGAATCGTCCGGC
>DSLFD04101__coassemble_538_pt1 | contig 13310 bp, 9 predicted proteins | sample DSLFD04101__metabat2_high_PE_003 | metagenome-assembled genome bin DSLFD04101
GGGTTAATCCCGCCGTTCGTATCGACCCCAGCGGTATAGGAATTAAACAGTGACCATTCACCGGTCACAACTGGCACAACCTTATTCACCGCGGCAATCTTCTTGCCAAAGTCCGTCATCGTTTTTTCGTAAGCCGTCAGCGAAAGATCGTGGTTTTTCATTTCCGCCATCATCAGGTACTGGTGGGTGTCCAAAACGACGTTCTCAAAATCATTTTGCTTGAAAAAGTCTTCCCACTTGTCAATGTCAAAGCCGTCGTGGAACATAATCACCTTGTCAGCCGGCAGGAGTGGCCGCAATAAGTCATAGCAATCCTGGTAGTACTGGTACAGGAAGTCAAAGGTAATTGGTGCACTGCCAGCTGCCTTTGCCGGGTCCCGCGGTGGAAAGCGCCGTTGCATATCACTAAACATCGCCGCCGTTGCGGGCTCATTGAGGACTTCAATTCCATAAAGGCCCAGCCGCTTGCCGTAGCGTTCCGCAAGCCGCTTGACAACGCTTTTTTCAAACTCAACCTCGGCCGGCTCACTCGCCCACTTGCAGACCCCGGAAATTCCACCGTTGTCAAAGCCATTTTGGCTATCTGGCGCGGTGTGCAAATCCAGCAGAATCTTAATTCCGTATGCTTCTGCCCAGTTAAAGACGCGGTCGACCTCGGCAATTGCCCCGATAAACGGTGCCCGGTCGCCAAAAACAAAGTACGGAACCGGTAGGCGGACCAGGTTAAAGCCAAGACTGGCAATCCGTAAAAAGTCTTCTTCTGTAATGAAGTTCGCCCGGTGCTGGCTGATTCGGGCCTGGTAAACGTCCGCGGGCAGGTCCTGGGCCAGGTAATACTCGTCATCGGCTGCCGTTCCATCAAATAGGTGCGGTGACATCCACTTTTCCAGGACGAGCCACCCGCCTAAGTTAACTCCTTTAATCTTTTCGTCCATTTTCTGTTCACCCCGATTACTTAGTGCAACGAATCATCTGAATAAATACACAGGCAATAATGGCAAAGGCAATCGCTACTGGGAAGACCAGTTGGTAACCGGCTGCAGCCACCAGCGCGCTGGTTACGATTGGTCCAGCTGTCTGGCCCAAAGTCGTCGCTACGTTAATAATCCCGAGGTCTTTTCCGGCTTCCTTCTTTGATGGCAGGACGTCCACGTTGAGCGCCTGGTCGACGGCACCGTAAACGGCGTAGCCTAACCCGGCAAATCCGGCGAACAGCATCATCGAACTTGGTGACTTCATGACCCATGGCAAGAAGTAACCAAGGGCCAGCAGGAAGGACGCAACGATTACCGGCACTTTCCGCCGACCAATCTTATCGGAAATGGCACCGGAAGCCAATGAACCAACCAGGCCCACAATCATTGTAATCACTGACATTACCGAAATTGTTGCCGCGGCGGCTTTCTTTCCTTGGCCAATGTACATTTCCAAAATATAGAGCTGGTAGTTCAAAATCATGTAGTAGCTAAAGATCAACAGGGTCCGGCCAACGAAAGCTAGCCAGAAGTCCCGGGCACCCTTCATCGGCGGCCGGAACGAGAGCATGAATTCCTTCAAACCGCCCTTGACCGGCGCCATGTTCTTAGATGACTGTTCACTCGGCCAAACGATTACCGTGGCAAGGCCGGCAATTCCCATCAAGACTCCCGCAGAAATAAAGCCGGGGATCTGAATAGTGATAAAGTAGGCACCGACCAGCGTACCGATGGACGTCCCCACGGTCGTTCCCGCCGAGTAAAAGGCCGACATCGTTGCCCGCAGGTCATCTGGAACCCGGTCAGACAGGGTTGCAATCACCGGTGCGATAATCGCGTTCAGGCCGAACATACAAATGCAATACATCAGCCCCATCAGCCAAACATTGTCAAATACCCCCGTCAAGAACAGGGTTACACCACCAACGATTCCCCCGCCAACAATCCAGGGTGTCCGGCGACCATACCGGGACCGGGTCCGGTCGGAAAGGTTACCGAAAAGCAGGTTGGAAACCAGCGACGCAATTGCAGTAACCGCATTGATAATTCCAAAGATCGTCGTAGCCTGAGCACCACCGACAACATCCTTCAGGTGCTGTGGCAGCAGGACTGCCGAAACAATCCCCAAACCACTCATCCACAGTAATGAACAAACAAAGAATGATAGTGAGAAGCGGACGCGATCAGCTTTAGAAATGTCCGCTTGTGCTTTTTGATGTGCGTTTTGCATAATCTTCCTCCTATTAAGCGCTTTCAATTTCATTCAAAAAAATTTATTGTTCTTCAATGATTTTGACCGCCCACGGCTGGAGCGTCATTTGTTCACCCGCTGCCACGGTCTTCCCGCCGAGCAGTTCCGTGCCCTTTACTGGTACGGTCACCTGCTCCTCAGCAGCGGAATAGTTAAAGATAAAGTCAATTTGCCGTTGTTCTTCGTTGATGCCAGATTTAACAATTACCGGGAAATGAGCATCGTAGTTCGGTACGAGTCCTACCTGTTGGCAAACGTGTTCGACCAGTTTAGCAATGACAGCCGGGTTGGCCCAGCAGCCGAGGTACCAGGTCATCCCCTGACCATACTGGTTTTCCGTAATGGCGGCATATTCCTTCCAATGGTTGTCATAGCCAGCAAGGACCTTCGCCCCATCAGAAATCAGCAGTTCAGCCCACTGGTCAATCGTCGGGTCAACGTCTTGAAAGATTCCAGAACGGTCCGCAAGCTGCTCGCCATTCGGGTCAACAAACATTTCGTAGTGGGCACCGATGGCCTCGCTGATAATCCCCGGCTGCTGGCAGGTGCGGACCTTGACGTGCTCATCCGTCACCCCGTCCTTGAAGGTGTACAGCACGTGTCCCCCCTGGCGAACGTAATCGTTCAGCCGCTCTAAGAACTGGTCATCGGTGACGTACAACATTGGCACGACGACCAGGTCGTACTTAGGCAGGTCGATAGTCGCCGGATTCAGGATATCCGTCCGAATGTTTTGCCGGTAAAAGGCGTCGTACAATCGCCGGAAGACGTCATTGTACTTATCCTTGCCAATCCCAAACTCCATCCAGTTGCCGCTCGTTGCTGTCAGACTCTCGTTGTCGACCACAAAGGCTACCCGGGAGTTGATTTTGAGGTTCACCAGCTTGGGTGACAGGCGTTGGAAGTCGCGACCGACCTTCTTGGCCTCGTTGTAGACCGGATTTGGCGCAAAGTCATGACTCAGCAAGCCCTTCCAGTAAGTTTCAAAGGAATTATGAATGGAGTGCCAGTGCCAATATTCAACCATGTTAGCTCCGCTCGCCACGTGACTAAAGGCGAGTTGGTAGAGCTGGCCCGGGTAGGGCGTCCAGGTCTTAAAAGCCTGGGCCTGGGTTTCCAGTACTAGGTAGTTTTGCATTTTAATGCTCCGGGCTTCATCCCCAGCAAACGATAATTCTGCCCCCGTCAGCTGCCGTTGGGACGGGTGGTAAACATCAATCCCAATCACGTCTAAGCAGTTTGCTGCCGCGAAGTGGTTGACGTCCGGCTGGATACCAAAGGAGTAGCCCCGCCATTCAAAGTCAAAGTTATGGGTAATGAATTGTCCCTCATGCTTATACTCATTGACGATCCGGGCCTGCCAGGCAAGGTAGTCGGTCACCAGCTGCCGTTGGTACTTAGCAAACTCACCGGCCAGACTGCCATTGATTGTCCCGTTCACCGACGGAAAGTCCTCCCAGGCGTTAATCCGGTTCGACCAGTAGTCAAGACCAAAGTCGTGGTTAAACTGCTCTAAGTCGCCATCATACTTTTTCTTGATGGCCTCCACAAAGCCCCGTTGAACATTCTTGCTAGAAGTTCCGTAATGCTTCGTTTCGTTATCGATCTGGTATCCAATCACGTTGTCATACTTGGCCGTCACCGCCAGCATGTGCCGAATCACCCGCTCAGCATAGTAGCGGTACACCGGACTGGTGATGTCCATGATCTGGCGGGCGCCGTAGGGCTTTCGCTGGCCATTATTTTCCACCAGGACCTCGGGGTACTTTTTAGCTAGCCAGGTTGGAAAGGCATAGGTGGGGGTTCCCACAATCACGTTCATCCCTGCCGCCTTCATTTTGTCCAAAACATAGGTGAGCTTAGTAAAGTCAAACAAGCCGTCCTGGGGTTCATAGGTACTCCAGGTACTTTCACCGATTCGGACGACATTGATTCCCGCATCCTGCATCATTGAAATATCCTTGTCGATCCGGTCATAGGGCAGGTACTCAAAGTAGTAAGCCACCCCATACAAAAGCTGTTTCATCTTAAGTAGTCCTTTCTGTCTGTCCGTTTTGAAATCGATTTCATTTGCGACGCTTTTATTATCATGTTAATGTAAGCATATTCACAGCGTCTTATTTAGGCAAAATTGTCCCTTTTCGAGGTAATGATTAATGGAACCGTATCATTCGCAAACACTGAAAAACGCCCTGCGCCTCCCCGCTCTCAGCTGGCGGCTAACCTTCTTTGGCGGCCACTCCCAGCAGGTAAAGGCGGGTTGGCATATCGGAACCGAGCGTCACCTGGCCTTTGAACTGATTCAGATTCTCGCCGGGTCCGAACGGGTTCACCTGGCCCAGGACGCCTTTGTCCTAACTACCGGGGATATCCTCATCATTCCCCCAAACCTTGACCATGATATCACCTGTCTCCAAGATATGTCTTACTTCAATTTTCACTTTGGCCTCGACGACCAGGAACTCAGCACCCGGTTGATTGAACGCGGGTTGATTTACTATCCCCGCTCCACCCAGCAAAATAAGGAGCTGGTGCCCAGCTTGACGGAACTCTGGCGGCTGATCCGCCCCGATATGCAGTACGACTTTGACACGAAGCTCAAGGTGCAAAAGTTCTTCACCGACTTTTTAATCACCCTCAACCAGCAAACCACGATTCGGGAACAGGCAACGAGTCTGACCAAGCTCAAATACGCCGGAATGATTGCCAGTGGTCTCCAGCAACAGCTGAAAAAGCAAATCTTTGACTTCAACCACCACGGTATTGACCCCCGGCTGACTGCCGCTTTAACCGTTAAAAAGGTTATTTCAGAAGCGCAGATCAGCCTCAGTTATGGTTCGGAGGTTTTCAAAGACGTTTACGGCGTCTCACCCCGTGCCTACCTTTCCGAACTAAAGCTCGTGGAAGCTAAGCACCTCCTACTGATTCCTGATTACAGCATTTTGGCAATCAGTACTGCGCTCGGCTACAACGAACAGTCGCACTTTGCCAGGCAGTTTAAGCGCTGGACTGGGATGACGCCCAACCAGTACCGCAATAATCGTTAATCCCGGTTGTGAACGCTGTAATAGGCGAATTTCCCGGCAGACTGGTGCTGGTAAGCGTCGACCGCGCCGATAAAGTTAAACAGCCCCGTAAAGCCGCCAATTTCTCCGGGCTCGCCATTGACCCCCTCATCGGAAAGGTAGGCCAAATCGTAGCGACCGCCTAACTGCTGCCATTCATCCTGGGAAGTAAAGCGGTAAGCGACTACCACTTGGCCCTCGTCATAACGGAGCCGCACCTCCACGCTCTCGTCAGGGACCGGAACCTCGTCAAGGTAATCGTCAATCCGCTGGCCCTGCTTAGCCTGGAGGACACGCAAGACCGTTTCCCGTTCATTATCTGCTTGCACTAGGCGGACATAGAACCAGTTATTAGCGTCATAGTACAAGCCAACGCCCGCTGTTTCTGAGTAATGATCGGGATGAAAGGTCACCTTTGTCTGCAGGTCATAGTGCAATGAGGTTGCCCGGGTTCCCATAATCGAAGGCGCCACCTGGGAAAAGAGGGAATTCCGACCGCTGATCAGCAGGTGCCCGTCTTGAACCGTCACCCAGTCACTGCTTTGCCCGTGGTAAGGGGTCATAAAGCGGTGGTCATAGTGGTCGGCAGCAAAGTGGTCCTCGACGTCGACGGCTTGCCGGTCCTGCTTGACTGTTCCCGGAACCGTCACCGTTTCTTTCGCCAGGTTGCTGCCATCGGCCAGTTCCAGCCAGCCCTCCTGGGTCCAACGCATCTCTTGCAAGGCGGTTTCCCGTCCCAGCGGGTTAAGTTTTTGGCCTGGTAACGGTCGCGAGGTTAAGTGTGCCATGTACCACCGACCATCAGGAGTTTCCACCAGCGAACCGTGACCGGATTTTTGTAGCTTAGAGTGCGGGTTATACATCTCAAAATGCCCCGCATCTGGATCCCCCAGCGAGAAAAGGTGGTGGGGTGACGAAGTGATGATCGGTTCACCGGTCGGATTGGGTTCGTATGGTCCAAAGATCTCCTTTGACCGGCCGATTTCCACACCGTGCGCATAGCCGGTCCCGCCTGACGCTAAGAGCAGGTAGTAGTAACCACCATGCTGATAAATCTGCGGGGCTTCGACACAGCCCCGGGTCGTAAAGCCCGTGGTTACCCGGTGCCATTCATGAACCCGGCCGCTTGGCAGATCAACTTCCGCGATCACGATGTGGCCTGGAGCCTGGTAGCCTTCCCGCGTTTCCCATTCCAACACGGCTGCGTAGTGCTTGCCATCTTCGTCATGGAAGAGCGAGGGGTCAAAGCCAATCGAGGTCAGGTATGCCGGCTTGGTCCAGGGTCCCGTGACCTGGTCCGCGGACATGATATAGCTCTCGGCATTAAACTCGCGGCCAGCCATGTTTTGAATGTGGCAGAAAGCCAGCCAGTATTTTCCGGTCTGCTTGTCGTATGACAGGTGCGGCGCCCAGATTCCCGCCGGGGTATTAGTCCCTTGGAGGTCGACCTCCTCATCGTCTAAGGCGTAGGTAAGCAGCTGCCAGTTGGCGAGGTCGCGCGAATGAAAAATTTGAATCGCTGGCTTCCAGTGAAAGGTCGAAGTAGCGATGTAATAATCTTCACCTACTCTTAAAATTGACGGATCCGGAGCCATCCCGGGAATAATTGGATTTTTAATTACGCTCATTATTTACTTCCTTTCTTTCAGCAAACAAACACTGCTATAATAGTCTTTGTAAGTTAGTGTGCTTAATAAATCAACTGTAATGATAGTATATTGTATCCGCTTTCAGGTCAACGTAATTAGACGCTTTGGTTCACTTGTGAATCCTCTTAGGTAAGAATTGTAAGGTTGGTGATTGATGATGGATAACCTGCACCACGAAAACGTGGTCGTTAATACCAGTATTGGAATCCGTTTTTGGCGGTCGGAAGTCAGTACCCGGGGGTACGTCCCCTTCCACTGGCACAGCAGCATTGAGCTTGTCTGCGTACTCCAAGGACGCCTTGACTTCACAATTAATGGGCAAACCTTCGCCATCCAAAAGGACCAGTTTATTGCAATTCCCTCAGGAGTAGTTCATGCCGTGACTAACCAGCCCAACACTGCCTATGTTTTGCAAATTCCGCTAAGGGTCATTGAGCCCTACATTGACCACCCCGAGCGGGTTAGCTTCATCAATAACCAGGTTGCCAGTCCGGCCTATGCAACGGCCTTAACACTCATCAAACGTCTCGGCACCCTATTGATTAAGCAGCCGCCCGCCTTTCGTTTCGACAGCCAGGTCGCCTTCGTATCGCTTTTAAAGGTGCTTTTTACCGAGCTTCGTGATCCAGAGCGGCAGGTCGCCAATAGCGACAGCGTTAAGCAACTGCTGATTTTCATCAATGATCACAGCACCGAACCGCTTTCCGTCGCCGCACTTGCCCGTGAATTCGGTTATAATCCGAACTACCTCTCCCGCCGCTTTAAGCAGCAAGTCGGCATTTCCCTGATCCACTATATTTACCTGGTCAAGCTCAACCACCTTTACAACGACCTCGTCAACACGGACACTGACATCAGACAATTATTCCAAAAGAACGGCCTGACCAATCCCCGGACCGCCCGCAAATTTTTCCGGGAAATGTTTGGCAAGCTCCCCAGTGAAGTTCGCCAGCAAAAAAGCGGCACGCGACCGACCAAAAAGCAACCCTAGTACCGACTGCCGGGGTTGACACTTCCACCGTCTTCCCCTGTAATTTACGACCTTATCCAGAATAAATAAGCGCCCTCCTAAGCTCGGTTCTACCGTACTCGGGAGGGCGCTCCTTGATTTTGATTTCAATAATAGGACTTATAGCACAACCCCTGCTATAATTAACCTTAAAGGATGTGATCTAATGACAAAGTTGAATTATAAACACGTTTTACTCGCAGGCGTGAGCGCGGGGGTCATTTCCGGCCTAGTCAAGTTGGGCTGGGAAAATATTCTCCCGCCCCGGACACCAGAGCGCAATAAGGTTAACCCGCCGCAAAAGCTCTTGCAGCAGCTCGGCGTTCCCGCGGCGCTTACCCAGGCAACTTACCGCTATTCAGGTGAAGACCTACCATGGGTCAGCTACCTGGTGCACTTTGGCTTTTCAATCAGTTTTGCGACTGCCTACGCCGCCCTGCTGGATGAAAAGGTGCGGAGTTTAACCCTTGGGGAGGGAATTCCCTTTGGCCTCGCGGTTTGGGTCGCCTTCCACCTGGTGATTATGCCCGCCATGAAGACTGTTCCTAGTGTCCACGACCAGCCGTGGGAAGAACACCTTTCCGAAGCGCTGGGCCATACCGTTTGGATGTGGACCAACCATGAGATTGCCGACGAAGTTCTTCGCCAGTTAAAGCAGAAGTAAGCAAAATTTCCACAAAACAGCAACAGGCCGCCAACGCCCGGTTTAACCGAGCATTGACAGCCTGTTTATTTTTATCCTAATCCCAGCTATTCCGCAGGGTCATCAACTGGTGGCTGAGCCCCTTCGTCTGGTCATATACCTGGTGGTAAACCTTGTACAGGTCATTGTACTTGGCGACCTGGTCAGCTTGTGGCTGGTAGGTCTTGCCGAAGTGAACGAACTTCTTCGCGCAATCCTGCAAGGAATCATACCAGCCAATCCCTACGGCAGCCAGCATAGCGGCACCCAAACCGGGACCCTGTTCGTTGGTCAGGGCCACGACCTTCTTGTTGAAGATGTTCGCCTGGAGCTGGAGCCAGAAGTCACTCTTGGCGCCCCCACCAATGGCGACTACGGTGTCGAAATCCTGCCCATGCTGGTCGTAGATATTCAAAATATCCCGGAAGCTAAAGGTAATCCCCTCAATTACGGCCCGGACAAAGTCGTACTTATTCTGCATACTGTCCACGCCGATAAAACTTCCTCGAATATCCGCATCGGCGTACGGGGTCCGCTCACCGACTACGTATGGGGCAAAGAGCAACCCGTTGGCCCCCAGTGGTCGCTGAGAAGCCCGGTTGACCATTTCCGTGAAGTCCTCGTCCGCCGCAAAAGTGTGCTTAAACCAGTTCAGCGAGTGACCAGCCGCCAGGGTAACCCCCATTGAGTAATAAGTGTCGGGAATAGCGTGACACTCGTACTGGAGGGCCCCGTGGTAGTTGACGTTAGCGTCCGGTTCGTACTTGAGGACCACCCCAGAGGTCCCGATACTGGACATCACCATGTTGGGCTGGAGGATGCCGGCACCAACCGCCCCGCAGGCGTTGTCACCGCCACCGCCAAAGACCTTGGTTGATGTTTTCAGGCCGGAGAACATGGAGTAGTTATCCGTTACTGTCCCCGCCTCGTCAATCGACCGGATCAATGGTGGGCACATCGACATTGGAATATCAAAGGCGTCGCAAATCTCCTTGCTCCAGGTCCCCTTCTTGATATCGTAGAGAACCGTTCCCGTGGCATCAGAGTAGTCAATGGCCTGCTTGCCGGTCATCACGAAGCGAACGTAGTCTTTTGGCAAGAGGAAGCTCTTTGCCTTCGCCCAGATGTCGGGCTGATTTTCCTTAACCCACAACAGCTTTGGTAGGGTAAAGCCTTCCAAGGCCCGGTTACCGGTAATGTCGATAAACTTGTCGCCGAGTTTTTCCCGGATCTCTTCACACTGTTTCGTCGTCCGGGTATCGTTCCAGAGCATTGCTGGCCGCAGAACCTGGCCGTTTTCGTCAAGCAGGACGAGGCCGTGCATCTGACCGGAGAAGGAAATCCCCTTAATTTCCTCTGCCTTGAGGCCGTCCCGGAGGATGAGCCGGTCAATGGCGATGGTAGTTCCGTATAGCCAGTCGCGGGGGTCCTGCTCACTGTATCCCGGGTGGGGCTGGTGGAGGTCATAGCCGTAGCTTTGCTGGGCAGCAATCTGGCCTTCCCTGTCCATAGCGGAAACCTTGACGGCACTGGTCCCGAGGTCAACGCCGATTACGTATTCATTCATCACATTCATTCCTTTCTGCAAAAAGGGCCGGGGCAAAGTTGATTGCCTCGGCCCTTATATTAGCTGACACTACTCATGCTGTTAATATTTTTAGTGAACATTTCTTGGATTGATAGTTAGTAATTGTTATTACATGTAATTTCGCGGTTTTGAGGTGAATTACTTAGCAAGAGTTTCAATCATGTAGTGGTTGATCGTGTCCTTGATTTCTTCCAGGTGGTCAGACTGAGTTGCGGCCCGCAGTTGTGCTTGTGGAGTATCAATAACCTTAGCTTCAAGGCTCTTGAAGTCTTCCTTGCCGTCTTCGATTTCCTTACCCAGACCTTCGTCCCAGCTAGCGTAACGGGTCTTGAGAACGTCGTCGATGAAGCCGTCTTCCTTCATGGCGGCGGCTACCCGCAGACCTGCGGCAAAGCTGTCCATGCCGACAATGTGACCGTAGAAGAGGTCTTCTGGCTTGAAGGAAGTCCGCCGTGGCTTAGCATCAAAGTTCAGACCACCACGAGGGCCGATGCTGCCGTTTTCGATAACTTCCCACATAGCAGCAGTAGTTTCGTACAGGTTGGATGGGTATTCATCAATGTCCCAGCCAATCAGCTTGTCACCCTGGTTAGCATCCAGAGAACCAAGCAGGCCAGCCTCACGGGCAACCCGGATTTCGTGCTGGTAAGTGTGGCCGGCCAGGTTAGCGTGGTTACCTTCAAGGTTGAGCTTAAAGTCCTTGTCCAGACCATATTCACGCATGAAGTTGATAGTTGTTGCGGCATCAAAGTCGTATTGGTGCGTGGTTGGTTCCTTTGGCTTTGGTTCCAGCAGCATTTGAGCATCGAAACCAATTTCGTTAGCGTAGTCCTTTGCCATGTGGAACATCTTGGCAATGTGTGATTGTTCACGCTTCATTTCGGTGTTCCAAAGTGATTCGTAACCTTCACGGCCGCCCCAGAAGACGTAGTTCTCTGAGCCAACCCGCTTACCAATTTCCAGACTGTGCTTCAGTTGGGCACAAGCGTAAGCGTAGATTTCGGATGATGGTGCAGTACCAGCACCGGACAGGAAGCGAGGGTTCGTGAACAGGTTGGAAGTGTTCCACAGAACCTTCATGCCAGTGTCCTTTTGGTATTCCACAATCTTGTCAACAACCTTGTCCAGGTTCTTGTTGGTTTCACGCAGAGTGTCACCTTCTGGAGCCAAGTCCCGGTCGTGGAAGCAAAGGAAGTCAACGCCTAACTTCTTGTAAAATTCAAATGCGTAATCCACCTTGGCAAGTGCTTGGTCCATTGGGTCACTGTACTTGTCATATGGACGAGTAGCAGTTCCGTCACCGAATGGGTCAACCAACCGTTGGTCAAAGGTGTGCCAGTAAGCAACTGAGAACCGTAACCAGTCCTTCATCTTCTTACCTAAGATTACTTCGTCTGGGTTGTAGTATTGATAGAACAAGCCGGACTTCAGGCTCTTGTGTGGGCCTTCATATTTAATGTCACCAATGTTTTCCCATAAATCAGCCATAATTAATAGCCTCCTGAAATGATTTAGTTTGTATAAACAACTAACTTACAAGTCTTAATATACTCCCCGATTTTTGTTTTGTAAACCCTTTCCTGATAAAATTTCTGGTTCTGTTGTTGATTTCACAAGTGTAAAATGGGCTTCCGATTGGCTGACGTGGTCTTGGTGCACCCGCGGATTGGTTAGTGAGCAATAAAAAAACTGAGAAATTGCTTTCCCAGTTTTCTTTTCTTAAGATAACGTGTTCGCTAGCACAAGGTGGCAACTCGCACTTCTTTCATTAGTACCGCCGCTGATTAATCCAGCGGAGGATTTCGTCGTAGATTTCCCACTTCCGACTCGTTTCATTGAGGATTTCGTGCATCAGGAACGGGTAGACGTGGAGTTCTTTATCCTTAGAGCTGATCTGGGCGTAGGCAGTCAGCGAGTCCTTGTAGCTGATCAGGCCGTCCTCGAGCCCCTGGAGGTAAAGTATGGGGTCGGTAATCTTTTGGATGTGGTCGCGAAGGAAGAGCGAGCCCTGCCAGAGGACATTGTTCATGATGCCAATCGTCAGTGTGTGGAGGACCTGGTCGTTATTGATGTACTTGTCGACCACCCGCTGGTCGCAGTCGAGCCCGCCGCTGATGGCGTTCGGAATTTCAGTTTCCGCCCCGCCCTCCAGTGGAAAGCTCAGGTTGGAGGTATTTTCTGATAAGGAGACCGGGTCGGTGACGATGAGGCCGTCCACCGTTTGCGGGTATTCGACACCGTAGAGGAGGACGGTCTCCCCGCCCATGCTGTGACCAATGACGAAGGTCGGTAGGTTCGGGTAGTTAGCCTTGACGCGGTCAACCACCTGTTTGAGGTTTTCGGAGAGGTCGTCAGGCGCCTTCATGAAGCCCCGCTTACCCCCACTCTTGCCGTGGCCGAGCTGGTCGTAACGGAAGACGTTGCAGTCATGCTGGACCAGGTAGCTGGCGATGGGGTCAAAGCGGCCGGCGTATTCTGCTAGCCCGTGGACGATAATTACGTTGGCCTGCGGGGTGGCTGCCAGGTTGGTAAGCGTGTGGAGTTGTGCGCCCGGGGTGTTGGAGTCAATCATCGCTTCTTGTTGTTCACTATAAAAACTCATTCCAAAGTCTCCATTTCTATGATTGAATTTCGAAAACGCTTTCATAAAAAAATTATAATGCTTTCGAGTTGAGTTCACAAGCTTTTATTGAAATAAAAGGCCTGCGCTCTGCTTTTCACAAAGTACAGGCCTGGAAATTTGTCTGATAAATTGGTGCTAGTAAAGCTGAATCCCATCGAATACCCAGAGGTCAGGGATTGCTGTAACCTTGCGGATAGTGTCAGAAACATCGCTCAATCGTGGGTTTGGAAATACGGAACCGGTAAATTTGGCATTCCTATCTGGATAGGAAATTGTTAATTGCCAAGTTCCGACGTCAGTAGCAAAGTCCATCTGGTCATCTGGCTGTTGAAATTTTTCGGCGACCATCCCCAACACAGTTTCCGCCGTGCTAGCATCAACCTGCTTTTCAATATGACGAACCTCTTCGGTGCTCGTTCCTGCTGAAAAATCAACCCGACCATCAGCAAAAATCGTCAGTACTTGGCC
>DSLFD04101__coassemble_586_pt1 | contig 11796 bp, 9 predicted proteins | sample DSLFD04101__metabat2_high_PE_003 | metagenome-assembled genome bin DSLFD04101
AACAAAATAATTGTTAAAAATATGCGATACTTAAAGATGGATAACAAAAGGAGGAGTGAGAAATGCGCAAACCCTTTATTGCTGCTAATTGGAAGATGCATAAAAATGTCCAAGAATCGGTTGAATTTGTGGATGCAATTAAAGGAAAGCTGCCAGATCCGCAAGAAGTTGAAGTCGGAATTGCAGCCCAAGCTTTTGCATTACCCAGTATGGTTCAAGCCGCTGATGATTCAGGATTAAAGATAATCGCGCAAAACGCGGCGGCTGAATATTCGGGAGCTTTCACTGGTGAAATTCACTACGTTTTCCAGCAATTGATGAGCGTATTGAGGGGCGTTTCTCTTGATCAAATTAAAAATGTAGTTGTTTCCTATGAACCGAGTTGGGCAGTTGGATACGGTCAGCACGCCAATCCAGTTCTTGCTGAAGAAGGATGCCGTCAAATTCGGCGAACGATTGCTGATAACTACACTTATGAGATTGCTGATAAGATCCGGATCCTCTATGGTGGAAGCGTCAATCCGGATAATATCGGAATGATTATGAATAAGCCAGATGTAGATGGGGTATTAATCGGTCGGGCAAGTTTAGATGTTGATAATTTCTTGCGAATGGTCAATTATTTAAAAAAGGACCAAGAAAAATAAAAAAAGTCTTTCTCTTTACCGTCATTTTGTGTTATAGTTATTAACAGTTGTTATGGCGGTATTGGTGAAGTTTGGTTAACACACCGGTTTGTGGGTCCGGCACGCGTGGGTTCGAATCCCACATACCGCCCTTTTGATTAAGCTTATTACTTAATCTTAACTATTTGGTGGTATAGCCAAGTGGTAAGGCAGAGGTCTGCAAAACCTTTATCATCGGTTCAAATCCGATTACCACCTTTTAGTTAGCTGATGCCTCTGTGGCGGAATTGGCAGACGCGCTGGACTCAAAATCCAGTTCCCGTTGAGGGAGTGTGGGTTCGACCCCCACCGGAGGCATTTTACAGATACTATTCAGCTAATATTAAATAGGCTTGAATTGCTGGCTTAGAAGCGTTCAAGCCTGTTTTTATTTTAAATTTTATTTCTGCTTGGACATCAGTTAAAATAAGGGCGTCCATTTGCCTAAAAGCAAATAAATTTTATAGAGATGACCCTCCAGGATTATAAACTTGTTCCTAACAGAATGATCCTCGGGAATGTCAGCGAGGGGTCAACCCGGGTGCTTCAGTAGGCTAAGACAACGGCAGCGCTAAATGCAGGCTGGATTGCCAGTTAGGTGCTGCGTTAAGACATTCTATTAAGAGGCTGGGAGGTTTTCCCGGCCTCTTTAGTCTTTTAAAAGCGGTAGTTCTTAATTAAAGTTAGCGCTTCGTATCATCAGACGTGGGACCCTACGAATAATAGCCGTGCAGCTAGTCCCACCTGCCGAGGAAGCTCTTTCTCGCCTTTCCTATGCTTGAAGAATGATGGTTCCTTCATGTGTGGGCAAGTTAAAATCAAATATATCTAACGATAAAGCAAACTGAGATTTAGGAGGCAGGAGAAAAGGGTAACTGTTGGGCTAGTGAGCGTGTCAGAGGGAATTGCTCTTTTTATCGTGTAATCTAGTTAATCGGTTTAACCAGGGAAGGGAGTAATCCAAATCCTAACCACAACATATAGTGGTAAAAATGTCAATCCTTTCTACCAATTGTATTTGTGCTAGTATATAAACTGTTAACTTTTGAAGGGAGACGGCATTAATGAAGGTCCAAATAATTGATAAAAAAAATTTAAATAACCTGGCAGATGTGAAGGTTATTAAGCGTGATGGGACCCCCAGCTCCTTTTACGCCTACAAGATCGACCTAGTCTTAGACGCCCTGGATGCCGACGAGCAAACGCGGCACAGCGTCGATTTGGCCATTTTCAATGCCTTAATGGGAAACCATGAGGTACAGACGAGTACGATTGCTGATTTATTCGTCGCTGGGCTCAAGGCAGCTGGTCATGATGACCTGGCTAAGCAGTACCGCGACTACCGGCAAGCGGATGAACGGGCTTTTGCCGAGGCGACTAACCCCCAGCACAAGCTAGAACAGCTTTTTGGGCGCAAGGACACGGTGGTCCACGAAAACGCCAACAAGGATAGTCGGGTTTTCAACACCCAGCGTGATCTTGAGGCCGGGGTTGTCAGCCGGGCCCTCGGTTTACGGATGCTTCCTGAGGTGGTTGCCAAGGCCCACCTCCGTGGTGATATTCACTGGCACGACCTGGATTATTCCCCAGTGACGCCGGAAACGAACTGTTGCCTAATCGATTTCGACGAGATGTTCAAGCACGGCTTTAAGATTGGGAATGCTTGGGTTTCCTCGCCCCGCTCCATCCAGACTGCGACGGCCCAGATGTCCCAGATCATCGCTAACGTTGCCTCCCTCCAATACGGGGGCTGTTCGGCCAACCGGATTGACCAGCTCTTGGAACCATACGCGAAGATTAACTACGAAAAGCACATGGCGGATGCAAAGAAGTGGATTGCTCCCGACAAGCGGGAGGAGTTTGCCCGTGAAAAGACCAAGAAGGATATCTACGACGCCATGCAGGCACTGGAATACGAGATTAACACCCTTTACTCCAGCCAGGGTCAGACCCCATTCACGACCATTAATTTTGGCCTGGGGACATCGTGGATCTCGCGGGAAATCCAAAAGGCTATTTTGCAAATTCGGATCAAGGGACTGGGAAAAGAACACCGGACGGCAATCTTCCCGAAGTTGATCTTTACTATTAAGCGGGGGCTTAATTTGAACCCCGGCGACCCGAACTATGACATTAAGCAGCTGGCCCTGGAATGTTCGACCAAGCGGATGTACCCCGACCTCTTAATGTACGACAAAATCAAGGAAATCACCGGGAGCTTCAAGACGCCAATGGGCTGCCGGTCCTTCCTGCAGGGCTGGACGGACCCCGAAACGGGCAAGGAAGTCAACTCCGGCCGGCTAAACTTGGGGGTCGTCACTGTTAACCTGCCACGGATCGCCCTGGAAGCCCATGGCGACAAGCGGCTCTTCTGGGAAATTTTCCAGGAAAAGATGGGTATCTGCAAGCAGGCCCTCGACTACCGGATTAAGCGGACCAAGGAAGCCAAGCCTGAGAACGCCCCGTTACTGTACATGTACGGAGCCTTTGGCAAGCGGCTCAAGAAGACCGATAGTGTGGATGAGGTCTTCAAGAATAGTCGGGCCACCGTTTCGCTCGGCTACATCGGCCTTTACGAAGTCTGCACGACCTTCTACGGCCCAAACTGGGAGCACAATCAGGAGGCCCATGATTTTGCGGTTTCAATTACCAAAACGATGCACGACCTCTGTGCCAAGTGGGAGGACGAAGAGGGCTACCACTTTAGCCTCTACTCCACGCCGGCAGAATCGCTGACCGATACCTTCTGCCAGGATGACCTGAAAAAGTTTGGCCGGGTTGCTAACGTCACCGACAAGGAATACTACACTAACAGTTTCCACTACGACGTTCGAAAGCACCCAACCCCGTTTGAAAAGCTGGAATTTGAGGAGGACTTTCCTTACCAGGCAGCGGGTGGCTTTATCCACTACTGTGAGTACCCAAACCTGCGGCAAAACCCGAAGGCCCTGGAAGCCGTTTGGGACTGGGCCTATGACCACGTGGGCTACCTGGGAACAAATACGTCAATTGACCAGTGCTTCAAGTGCGGCTTTAAGGGCGAATTCAAGGCGACTGCCCGGGGCTTCAAGTGTCCCCAGTGTGGCAACTCCGACCCGGCAACCTGTGACGTGGTCAAGCGGACCTGCGGCTACTTGGGGAACCCCCAGGCGCGGCCAATGGTTCACGGCCGGCATGAAGAAATCATCCACCGGGAAAAACACATGAGCCCGTCGATGATCAAGCACGCGGCGGCCTTTGAAGCGGCCCGGCAGTGTGACTCACGTGAAGGTCACGCTACCGTTAAGGGTCAGCAGATTTAACGGGAGGGGATTAAATGGTAGAACATCAGCGCCAACGCTTACCGAAGAATCCTCAACCGCAGGAGTGGCTTGCTACAGACCACTCCCTCCAGTACGTGGCCGATTACAAGCCTTTTAACTTTGTTGACGGCGAGGGGGTCCGCTGCAGTGTCTACGTCAGCGGTTGCCTCTTTAACTGCCCAGGCTGCTACAACAAGGCTGCTCAAAACTTTCACTATGGCCAACCCTATACCCAGGAGCTGGAAGACCAGATTATGGAAGATCTTTCGCAAAGCTACGTCCAGGGCTTGACCCTGCTGGGCGGTGAACCCTTTCTGAACACCCAGGTCTGCCTAAAACTGGTTCACCGCTTGCGAAAGGAGTTTGGTCACACTAAGGATATCTGGTCCTGGTCGGGATATACTTGGGAAGAATTGCAAAAGGAGTCGGCCGACAAGCTGGAACTCTTGCATAACATTGACATCCTCGTTGATGGCCGCTTCATGCTGGCTCAAAAGGATTTAACCCTCCAGTTCCGGGGAAGTGCCAACCAACGGATTATCGACGTTCCGAAGTCACTGGACCAGGGACAAGTAGTCATCTGGGACAAGCTAGTTCACTAGGGGGTTAAGCGATGACAGTTAAAAAGCAGGCTGGAAAAGCAGAACCGGACTGGCTGCAAAAGAAGCGCCAGCTAGCGACTCTCTTACAAAGTCATTTTCCCGTGCTCCCGGGGCAAGAACAGTGGCTCCCCTGGCAACCAACTAGCTGTACTGGGCAGGAGAATGGGGGCTGGCTGCGTCATGTTGGAACTTACACTGCGCTTCCCCTGAAAGAGGCGGTGTGGGACTACTCCGAACTCCTGCAGGAGAACTTAATGGAGAAGGCCCTCCGCTGGCAGGACAACCAGTTGTTTGCGGGCCACCTTGCCAACATTGACGGTGGTCAGTTCATTTACGTGCCCGATGATTGCCAGTTAACGGTGCCGCTTGAGTTCACGGGGCAGGGGTGCTTGGCTAACCCCCATAATGTGATTATCGTGGGGGCCCGGAGTCAGGTGACAATCGACGAACGGCTGATGGTGAAGAGTGCCCAGGGCTTATTCGCCGGGACTGAAATTTTGCTGGGTGCCGGGGCCCGGGTGGAATACCGGCAGGCAAATGACTTGCGGGCGCCGGTAGTTTACACGGCGGTTCACGCCTACCAAGCTCACGGGGCTACGCTAGACCTGCACCTGGTGGTTGCAAACCAGGGAGCAGTCACGGTTAGTGCCAGCAACTTTCTCGATGGGGCTGGCAGCGAGTGGACGACGACCGCCTTGCTGGATCCTGGGGATACCGGTCAGCTCCGCTTTATTCCGGTTGCAGATGGTTTTGGTCAAGGCAGTCATGCCGACTTGACTACCTATATCAACGACCAGGGCCAGGGGCAGGTTAAGCTGACCCCATTTAAGACCGGCTCAGGAGAACCGCTTCCCTTGAAGAGTACGGTTATTAGAAAATCGGGAGCGGCCAAGTGGCCCCTAAGTCTTACTGGGGTGCGGTAATCGTTACGACAGTATTACAAAAAGTGTTTAAGACAGTTTAAAAGTGGTCAAAATCAGCTTGGCAAGCCGGTTTTGACCACTTTTTTTCGTGTGTTTGTTACAAATATCTATCCTGGTTGGGGAATGAATTAAGACCGAATTGATGCGCTTATTCCGCATTATCATCACTTTTTTAATGGCCTATGTTACGGATTATTACCAGCGGCTAGAAATTGAAAATTGGGGGTAATTGTGGTGTAACCTCGAGGCGTTATAGTATTAACTGTTGATTGATATCAATCGTTTCTCAAGAAAAGATCGCAAAATCAAAAATATGAAAAGGATGGGATTTTATCTCTATGAAGTTATCTAAACACATCGCAAAAATTACCGCTGCTGTTGCTGGTGCCGTTGCTTTAGGAACCATTGCTACCGCGACGACTGCAAATGCAGATTCAATTTACACGGTGCAAAGTGGCGATACTTTATCAGGAATTTCCTACAAATTCGGTCACGATTTGAACTTTGTTGACACGCTGGCTTCTTCCAACAACATTGCTAATAAGAACCTGATTTACGTCGGTCAAAAGTTGGTAATCAAGGATAATGGTGAAGTTGCACCAGCAACGCAGGAAGAAGTCGCAACCCTGCCAAGTTCAAACGGAACTAACCAGGCTGCTAGCCAAACACAGGCGGCCGCTCAACAACAAACTGCTAGTCAAGCCCAACAGGCTACGGCTACTGCAACGACCCAAGCTGCGAATGCCGCTACTTCTAACTACACCTCTAGTGTAGCTGGTAGTGACGCCGCTGCTAAGGCCTGGATCGCTGCTCGTGAATCCGGTGGCAACTACGGCGCAACCAATGGTCAATACATTGGTAAGTACCAATTATCTGCTGCTTACCTGAACGGTGACTACTCAGCCGCTAACCAGGAACGGGTTGCCGACCAGTATGTTGCGAGTCGTTACGGCTCTTGGACTGCTGCCCAGGCGTTCTGGCAATCACACGGCTGGTACTAAAATTAATCAACCTAAATATTAATTGCAAGGAGGCTGGGAATTAGCTCAACCTCTTTAATATTTTAAAGTTAGTAATGCTTCAGCGCAGTAGCTGGCTGGCAGGTCAAATGCTGATAAATCAGCATTTGACCAACCTAGCCATCCTTGCGGAGGTGGGACGACGAACTAGACAAGCTAGTTCTGTCCCACTCTCTTTTTTGTTTAAAAAGAGTTGACCCGCCTAAAGGTTTGTTATATGATAATGACAATCAAATTATAAAACGCTGAGAAAAGATGAGTAACTATTTAAGAAACTGGTCCAGAGAGCGGGGAAAGGTGGGAGCCCGTCCGGTTGAGGATAGTGAAGATGGTCTTGGAGCGGTTCACGGTGGTGAGTCAGGTGACAAGCAACCGTGCGGGGTGACCTCGATATCAGGTCTGAGTATGTTAGTACTCAATGAGGAGTGGGCTGTGAGGTCCAGTTAAATCCGGGTGGTAACACGTTAGAACAGCGACGTCCCGAAGAGCAGAGTTGACTGCTTTTCGGGACGTTTTTTATATTAAGGAGGAAGTGCAAATGCAGAGAAGAAAACGGCGGCAGCGCCGCAATTGGATTATTGGAATTATTATTGTCCTGTTAGTGCTGGGCGGACTTGGCCGCCTCGTTTATCAGCGCCACCAGCAGGCAGCTACCAAGACGGTCCGGCTGGGGTTAGTTGGCACCGATTCCGAACCGGTTTGGGACAACGTCCGGGCCCGGCTGAAAAAGGAGCACATCGAGATTAAATACGTGACCTTCAACGATTACGTCCAACCAGACGTGGCGTTGAAGGAAGGCAAGATTGATCTGCACTCCTGCCTGACCCGCTATTACTTTGACTCTTATAATAAAAGCCAGCACGCCCATTTGACCAGTATCGGCAATACGGTGATTTCGCCTCTGGGAATCTACTCGAAAAAGTACTCGGGCTTAAAGGACCTGCCAGATGGCGCGACAATTGCAATCCCAAATGAACCGACGACCCTGGGACGGGGGCTGAACCTCCTGCAGTCGGCGGGGCTGATCAAGGTCAAGGGCAACAGTGGAATCAAGCCGTCGCTCAGTGACATCACGGCCAACCCGAAAAAGCTGAAGTTCAAGGAGGTCGATCCCGCTGAAACGGCCCGGGCACTGACTTCTGTGGATGCGTCAATCATCAACGGCAACTACGCGGTGGCGGCAAACCTGCAACCAAAGAAGGATGCCCTCTACCTGGAGCCGGTCAACAAACAGGCCCGGCCGTACGTCAACATTATTGCAGTTCAGGCCAAGGATAGGGACAACCCGACCTATAAAAAAATTGTTGATGCTTACCAGACTGAGGCCACTAAGCAGGTTATCCAAAAGACTTACAAGGGTAGTCAGGTAGCGGCATGGCCGATCTTTGGCCGGAACTAAGCTATGAAGGAGGAAATGCAAATGAGTGTAGACACGGCAATCTTTGCGGGCGGGTGCTTCTGGTGCATGGTTCAACCCTTTGATACCTACCCGGGAATCGAGAAGGTCGAGTCCGGTTATACCGGCGGCTACGTGCCCAATCCGACCTACGAGCAGGTCAAGTCGGGGGCAACCGGGCATACGGAGGCGGTGCGCATTACCTTTGATCCGGCAGTCGTTTCTTACGCGGACCTGGTCGAAATCTACTGGCAGCAAACAGACCCGACGGACGCCATGGGACAGTTTCAGGACCGTGGTGATAACTACCGGCCGGTAATCTTTGTTAAGGATCAGGACCAGCGCCGAATTGCAGAGGCTTCCAAGAAACGGTTGGCGGCGAGTGGCCGGTTCGCGGATCCAATCGTCACCCGGATTGAGCCGGCCCAGCCCTTTTACCTGGCAGAAGACTACCACCAGCAGTTTTATAAGAAGAATCCGGAGCGGTTTGCGGCCGAGGAAGCGGCTGGTCGGGACCAGTTCCGGCAGGAGCATTGGAATAAAAAGTGAAGATGTGATACGCAACAAGGCCTCCAATTCTGGTAAAACCGAACTGGAGACCTTGCTTACATTGTCTTTGTAATTGAAGAAGTGAGAAAAAGAGGCTGGGAATAAATCCAACCTCTTTGCTATTTTAAAGTTAACACTGCCACAGCGCAGTAGCTGGCTGGCAGTTCAACCGCTGATTTATCAGCGGTTGACCAACCTAGCCATCCTTGCGGAGGTGGGACGACGAACTAGTCAAGCTAGTTCTGTCCCACTCTCTTTTTGACGCGAAGTTACATTATTAGCTATCAATTAGTTGTTCATCAAGACGTCGAGCAGCTCCCGTGCAGACTCCTGCAGAGCTTCCTTGGACTTGTCGTTCCCCAGGTGGGTGTAGACTTCACCGACGTAGACGCCGTTGTTGAAAAGTTTATTGAAGATCTTGTCGATAATCGGCTTCGTCTTTTCTTCCTCTTGAACCGGGCCAAATGGATTAGCAAAGAAGGTGGTGCTCATGCCGACCTCGTCAGTCGTCCCCAAGGCCTTCCGTTTACCGGCAACGAAGACTTTCTTGGCTTCGTCTTCGTTGTCAAAGCGGTGGATACCAACCTTGTCATCGTAGTTGTTAGCGTAAACCCACATGTCGATTGGGTGGTGCTTGATGATGTTTTCATAAGCATCGGCAGGGATGATGACCCGGGCGTTGGAAAGTTCAGGATTGAGGTAAACCCCGCGGTCCATGTTGTTAAAGGCGACCGCGCTGGACAGGTCATCGAGCCGGACAAAGGCCCCGGTTTCTGTTCCCTGGGCGTAAACCTTGCCGTCTTCACCGATTGCAAAGCTGCCCATGTCATCAAAAATGGTCTCCATGTCAACAATCTTGTCGTCAGCAATTTCCTGCATGGCTTCGATTGATTCGGACTTGCCGGCGCCGGAATCGCCAAAGAAGACCACGTTCTTTTCCTTGCCGTTAGTGAAGCGAACCCGGAGCATGGAACCGTGGATTGGTAAGCGACCGCTGTAAATCTGGTGCAGGTTGTGCAGGGTCAGACACATCTTCTTCATGTAGCCGAAGTAGGTGGTCTTGTCCGTGTATGGCACTTCGCCGACCCAGATATCGTTAGCAGTGTCGTGGTAGTAGTGGGAAACCATCCCTTCGGTTTCTTTCAGGCCGAAGAGGAGGATTAGGTCGGGCTTTTGGCCCTGTACTTCATCGGGGCGGGCCAGCTGGAAGAGGTTGGAAAGGGCAATCCCGTTGACCAGGTAGTCCACGTTGAAGTAGATATAGGCCAGGCTTTCACCGATCTTGGCCGGGTAGCAGTACCACTGTCCCTTTTGCCCATGGAACCGTTTGATAGGATTTTCATCGACCGCGGAGAAGACACCCTCCCGCTTATTGCTCTTGGTGTGCATCATCATTGGCGGCCGGAGCATGACGGTGTCGATGAAGTCAATGTCACGGAGCTGGTCGTAGCCTTCTGGAATTGGCCAGTCGTGAGTTTGAACGAGCATTGACGCGTTGGAACCAGCGTTGACCTGCCGGTAAGTCTGGTTAGGGTAGCCCTGGAGCTTTTCTTCAACGACCCGGTAGGCTTCCCGAACCAGGTCGTTGAGGTGGCTATCAATCATCTTAAATTCGTTCCCGGCGATCTTGCTGTTGTTGTAATTGATGACTGTTACCCGTAATAGTGACCGGTAGAAGGAATACAATTCTTCAACACTGGCCAGAATATCTTTCGGGTCATACTTATCAAAGGCGCTATCATCATCGATTAGGATTTTCTTGAGGACACTTACATACTGGGTTGGGGTGGCGTTATCAAAGGCGTCATCATCATACTCGGGATTCTTGGAATCAAGGTAGAGCTTAATGATTTCCAACAATTCGTCACTGTTAACCAGTGAATAGGTATCCTTATAGTATGCTTGACTTAGGTTTAACAACGCGACCCCCGCATCGGTGTTGACGTACAGCGATGGGGTTTGAACTTTTTCTTGCTTAGCCATTTATCTCAATCCTTTCTTATAGCCTTGCTCCTATTATAAGCTACTTTTAATCGATTGGTGAGAAAAATCTAATATTTATCCCGTTGTGGTAAAATAGGTAGTAATAAATTATGTAAGGGGTTTCAGATGATGAAGATAAATTGTAAGCAAACACTATCAGTTTCGATTCACCGGGTCTTCAATGCCGACTTGAACGAACACGGCACGGTGTTCGGCGGGCGGATCTTAGAGTTGGTAGACGGGGAAGCATCGGTGGCGGCGATGCGGGTTACCCGGGCAACGGTGGTTACTGCGGCAATGGACCATGTTCAGTTCTTAAAACCCTTCCGCCTGCAGGATTCAATGTGCATGGAGGCGTACGTCACCGGGATCGGGCACCGTTCCTTAGAGGTGTTTGTTAAAGTGATCGGTGAACACCTCCGGACTGGGGAACGCTTTTTAGGCTTTACCTGTTTTATGACCTATGTGATCCAGGATCCGGCAGAACAGGTGAAGTATGACGAAGTGCTCCCAGAAAATAACGAGCAACGGGCACTGGTCGCCGGTTACGAACGGCGTCGCGAACAGCGGGCAGCCAACCGGGGCCACCAGCAGGAAGCGTTAGCAGCCATTACGATTGATAAACCTTGGGAATAGCAAAACCGGCTGACCATCTCCAATTAGGAGGCGGTCAGCCGGTTTTATCAGGTGGAAGCCTGCTTGTTACGTGGCCCTGCAGTTAAATTACGTGGGCTGTGTAGAATCACCGTTTGTGGTACAGGTGGAATTAGAGTCCCGCGCTGGCTTTGAGAACCGGCCTAGTTTTCCTGGACGACGACTTTCGTGCCGGTAGGGACATTCATCATCCATTTAGAGTCAGGGACGGAGAGCCGGACACAGCCGTGCGAAGCGGTTTGCTTGCCTAGCTTGGCCGCCTCCGACTTGATGTAGTGACCGTCCTTATCGGTTGGAACGCTGTGAAAGAGGTAGGCCCCGTTATCATGCCAGGAGACATAGTTGTTAGCGCCACACTTGACCGCGGCATTGTAGAAGCTCGCACCCCGGTCGTCTTGAATGGCAAAGGTTCCAGTCGGCGTAGCACTGACGCGCTTGCCATGCTTGCTTTCATACTTGCCGGCGCTGGCGTACATAGTGTAGACACACCGGTGACCATCCATGATGTAGACCCGGTTTTTAGCAATGCTGACCTTGATCCAGGGATCCTTCAGTTTGTTAATATCTGGGTAGGGGATGGTCTCGGAAGACTTGAGATAGTTGATTGGCGTCCGCATATGGGAAGCGGCACTAGCAGTTCCGGGGAGTGCCAGCAAGAAGAGCGTGGCGATCCCGGTGATTAGCAGCAGGAATTTTTTAATTG
>DSLFD04101__coassemble_619_pt1 | contig 11000 bp, 10 predicted proteins | sample DSLFD04101__metabat2_high_PE_003 | metagenome-assembled genome bin DSLFD04101
TGATTTGATAAGGACGAAAAAATTTTCCATATTTGTTCGGTTAAATTATAACGAAAAATATAAAATAAACACGATTGTCAAAATATCTGGGTGAGAGTAAATCCAATTCACCTGATAAGTCCAGAACGTTCCCTGAAATTAGACGCATTTGACTGATTTGACTAGGAAATGGTCAATCCATATAATTATTGACGTTTCACAATTTTTGAAGGGAAGATTAGAAATGGTTTCTAGAAATAATCAGTGGTACAAGCTCCAACAGGGAATGGAGCAGGTGCCGCACTTTGGTATTCGGAAGTTAACGGTTGGCGTATCGTCAGTATTGCTCGGCTTGTCATTTATGGGGATAAACATGACAACCGTCCATGCCGATACCGCTACGCCAGCGATGACCAGTGCCAGCCAGGTGGCCGCCCAGGGAACGACCACCACGGCAAATACCGGGGAGAAAGCAAATCCAGAAACTGCACAGAGTACGGATGAAAATAATGCTGCTACGACGAGCTTAAACGTTAATTCGACAGCTTTTACTACTGCTAATTTACAGGAGAGTAAGGCCCAGAGTACTGAATTACAAGCGCAGAATGTAAATACTGATCTTATTCATTACGGACGGCCACTTGATAAAATCACTAATTGGGACTCTTCAAGTTGGACATCCTACGGCTATAAGGGGCAGTTCTCTATTCCATACCAAGATTTGGTAAATGGTACAACAATTAATGTGGGTAATTTTACTGTTGATTCAAATAATGGTAAGTATATGTTCTTTACTGGCGATGGTGGTACGCATCGTATCAATTACGTGGATCCGCAAAGCGGCGAAACGATTAACGATCTTGGCTTCATGTGGTTCCAGGGTGGCTATAATAATGGTAAGATTATTTTCAAGGTCAATAAGACAATTTTCGACGTTAACAAGAATGCAAATGAAGTGAATAAGCTAATTACCATTAACTTCGATATTAAGGATTTTGTCATCGTCAATTACTTCACTGATCGCCATATCTTTAAGGGTGCTACCCAGCAAAATCCGTATGTTGAAAACATCCACTTTGCTGATAAAACTTATACTTTTCACGTTGTACCTAAAATATATACGCCACTGGAAAGCTATAATAGCGTTGTTTTTGTTCCTTATGGTCAGACCGATTCAGGTGCCCTTCAAAACTATGCTTGGGATTCCCTTATTAAAGATCAGCAAACTTTTAAAGAATTGCAGGAAAGCCAGGGGCAGCGCGGCAATGTTACAATTCCACAAACGTTTAAATACTATTACCGGGTAACCGTTAAGGATCCATCTGACCTTGCCAACTATGGCTTTCATAATCCACGGGTTGATTTTTTTACCGATGCCCACGTGATTAACAGTGACGGGCAAATGACCCAGGAAACTAAGCAGTTAGGCGGCGGTTCAGTTAAACTTAGCAAGGCTGCTGACAACCAAAACTTTGATCAGTTAGATACACTAGTTGGCAACGATGGTGCGGTTTGGTCGAAGCAGGCAGATGGCAGCTACCTTTTTGTTATCCATATCTCACCGGATGTTGTTCGTAAGGCTGCTAAGGTTACTCAAAGTATGAGTGATACTAATACAGTGGTATTTGATAAAGATGAAGCTAAGGCTAACGCCGCTATCAATCACTTCTACCACGATGGTGTTTTAAAAGATTTACCTGATTGTATTATTCCAGAGATCCGCATTGACTATAACAATTATCGTACTACCGCTCCTTCGTATACCATGCAAATTATGGAGAAGCGCGGTAACAGCTATGTTGATGTGCTGAATGGTTCTATGTCGCCGGTAGTTGACACTTCCAACACTCAGGGACAAGCAGGCATCACCATTCATTATTTGAACGGCCAAACTGGGGAATTGATGGACGGTACAACGGTTCAAACCAACTTTGGCGAACCTGGGCATCAAATGATCGTTAGCGTGCCCTCAGTTCCGGGCTATCAAGTACGGACGAATGTTAACGGCAACATTGAATTTGATAATGGCGCTGCTCAAACGGTTAAGGATGGTGATACAGTAATCAGCGGTACTAACCAGCAGATTACTCTGCCTGGTGCTGATAAGATTGCCAATGTCTATGTCGTCTATGATGGTGAGCCACGAGTTGCTACCGTCAAGTATGTTGATGTTGATGATAATTATAAGGTTCTGCACACCGACACCATTCATGGTAAGGTCGGCCAAACTCAGTCGTATTCGACTGCAAATGAAATCAGTAAGCATGCTCACTATCATGTACAAAAGGATGAATTAACTGACACCAATGCCCAAAAGGGGATTACTGGAATTAGCTTCGATGCCACCGATGAACCGCAAGAATATACAGTTTATCTAAAGCATGATACTAAGCAAACTGACACGCCAAAGACCGTTAAAGAAACGATTGATTATCAGTACGAAAATGGTAGCAAGGTCGCAGATAGCGTCGCCAAATCGGCTACACTGGTTCACCATGTTACTACCGACCTGGTAACCAACCAGAACATTGATGACCACTGGGATGACCCAATGTTCTTAGCAGAGGTATCTTCTCCTAAGATTGACGGTTATACTCCTAGTCAAAGCAAGGTCGAACAAATGCTTGTTAACAAAGACGTTAAGGATAAGCATGTTACTGTTACTTACCTGGCTGACGCACAAAAGATAACTGTTAATTATGTAGATGAGCAAACTGGTAAGGTCTTATCTACTAAGACACTGAACGGCCACTCTGACCAGAACGCTAACTACAGTACTAAAGAAGCAGTTGCTGGTTATGAAAAGCAGGGGTACACTTTGACTTCTGATGAAACTAACGGTGCAACCCTTGTCTTTGATCATGATGATAATGCTGACCAGAGCTATACTGTCAAGTTTAACCACAGGACTATCACCATTACGCCGGACAAGCCGCAAAATTCAGGAACGACCATTCCGGGGACAAATCATACCTTCCCTCAGGGCGTGGCTAAGGATGATTTAAACAAGACTATTACCCGGACCATTGAGGTGCTTGACCCGCATACCGGCAAGACGACCACTACGCAAACTGTCCACCTGACCCGGCAGGCAACTGTTGACGAGGTTACTGGACAAGTTACTTATGGTGATTGGACAACCGGGGAATGGGATGAATTTACTGTTCCTGCCGTTGCGGGCTACACACCAAGCGAAAGCACGGTTGCCGGTCAAAAGGTTACTGACCAGACCAATGACACTACCGTCACGATTACTTACAAAGCAAACGAGCAGACGACTAACATCATTTACCGGGACAAGGATGGTAAGGCCATCAAGACGGATAGCGTCAACGGGAAGACTGACCAGACTGTCAAGACGAATTCCGAGGTCCCAGCTGGTTGGGAAGTTGTGCCAGGCGAAAGGACAGCTCCGAGTGAAATCACCTTTACTGGTGACCACACCCCGGACACTATTATTACCGTCCAGCACAAGTACGACATCGTCAACCCTGGGGATGACCAGCCAACTGGACCGCTACCGGGTGACAAGGACAGAGATTATCCGCAGCTAGAAGAGCTGACCAGGAACGTCCACTTCACAGTCCGGATTACTGATCCGCGGACCGGAGAGGTGACGACGAAGGCTCAAGAAGCCGATTACGTTCGTCAGGCGGACATTGATGAGGTTACCGGGGATGTTACTTACAGTGACTGGAAGCCGGCCGCGGCTGAAGCTAGTGCTGACGCGGACGCTCCACAGACCCAGTCATTTGCTGATGTGGTTGTGCCGACCATCCAGGGCTATACGGCTCACTCCCACCGAAGCCACGCTGCTAGTGATGAACTGCGGCTCTTCAAGGCTCAAACCGGCGATGAGTCCGTTGACACTGACTTGGCTGTTGATCCTGATGGCTCCGTCAAGGTCAAGGGTGATAGTAACGTTACCGCAGGTACGCCAGACCGCCTGGTAGAAGTGACCTACACGGCAAACCCACAGAGTGGCAAGATTATCTACGTTGATCCGAATGGTAACCCGATTGTTGAAACACCAATTCAGGGGGTTACCGACCAAACGATTCCGTTTATGCCGCAAATTCCAGCGGGTTACGAACTCGTGCCGGGTCAGACTATCCCAACTGAAATCACCTTTAATGGCGATGGTCAGCCGGTGGTCGTCAAAGTTGAAATTGAAAAGATTCCAACGCGTAATAATCGTGGTGGTAACGGCCAGGCTAATGGCAGTTACTACAATGGGACGCGTCTGGAAAACGATGGTAGCCAGACGAACGTTAACACCGCTGGTCAACACCAGGCTAATGACCAGCAGTTGCCACAAACTGGGGACGAAAATTCCAGTGCCTTAGTCGGCCTGGGCCTGATGGGGATTACCCTCGGCATGTTCGGCCTCAAGAAAAAGGAAGATAACTAATTTAGCCTAGATTCACTGCTCACTCTTCTCCCCCCCCAATTACGTGAGTGGGCAGGAAGCTAAAGGGCCGGTTCCACAAACGGAATCGGCCCTTTTCCTCTGGATTTAGTTGACATAATGACAGTTACGATTGAGAACTAGCCGTCAACATCTGGTGGACGGTCTGAGAAATGTCTTTACTCTGGAAAACCATTGAAATCACCGCGGCGCCTGCAACACCGGTGGCAAAGGTTGCCGCAATGTTGTCAGCGGTAATGCCGCCGATAGCAACGACCGGCTGCTCGCTGAGGCGGTTGAGTAGTGCCAGCCGGCTCAGGCCCAGTGCCGGATCCGCGTCTGCCTTTGACTGGGTAGGGAAGACCGGGCCAGAACCGATATAGTCGACGGCCGCCAGCTGGTTGGCTTTTTCGATTTGCACTGGCCGATTGCAGGAGTAACCAATCATCAGTTTCCCTTGGGCCCGCTGGATGACCTGCTCAATCCGCTGGTCCTTTTGGCCGACGTGAACCCCGTCAGCGCCGACCGCTAACGCCAGTTCCTCGTCGTCATCGATGAAGAAGGGGACCCGGTAGTGCCGGGTTAGTTCCCGGAGTTGCTCAGCCAGCTTTAACCGCTGATCGGCCGAAAGGTTAGAAGAGCCCTTTTCCCGGTACTGGAAGGCAGTTATCCCGGCTTGGAGCGCTTCTTCGGTCTTTGTCAATAGTTCTGCCGGGTCGTGGTGGGTATCCTGGCTACCGCCGACCAGGTAGGCCCGGAGCATGGTTGGCTCAAATTTCATCCTGGTCACCGCCAATCTGGGCCCAGTGGTTGAGGGGGCCGTGCCCATGGCCGACATTGATCCCGTCTTTGATTGTGGCCTCCACATAGGCTTTTCCAATTCGAATCGCCTCTTCCATTGACTTTCCCTTGGCAAGCTCCGCAGTAATGCAAGCAGAGATGGTATCACCGGTGCCGTGAGTATTATGGGTTGGTATTCGCTTGGCGGTCAGCCAAAAGTTATGGCCGTTTTCAAGCAGGACAAAGTCGTTGGCTTCATCCGCGCTGGCAAAGTGGCCTCCCTTGACGAGGACGTTCTTGGCGCCCATTCCCTGGAGGAGTTTTCCCGCCGTGATCATGTCAGCTTCCGTTTGAATTTTCATCCCCGTTAGTTCTTCGGCTTCGGGCAGGTTGGGGGTGACGAGACTGGCAAGGGGGAGGAGCTGGTCGCGGACGGTGGCGATGGCGTCATCGCTAAGCAGCTTGGCGCCACCCTTGGCAATCATTACGGGATCAACCGTAACGGGGCCAAAGTCATACTTTTGCAGGTTCCTGACCACCGCCATGACCCTGGTTGGATCGGCCAGCATCCCGGTCTTACAAGCCCTAATTTTTAGGTCGGCCGCCAGGGAGGCACACTGCTCGTCAATCAGTTTGGGCGGCATTGGCAGGGCATCCTGGACTCCCAGGGTGTTTTGGGCGGTCACCGCCACCACCACCATCGTTGCGAAGACGCCCCGCTCCTGCATGGTCTTAAAGTCAGCGGCAATCCCGGCCCCGCCACCACTATCAGTTCCAGCAATGGTCAGTGCTTGGGGAAAATCATTAGTCATCTTGCTCATCCTTTCTATGCTAAATCTTCGTCGGTAATCATCGTCAGTTCATCAAGGAAGTGTTCTTGCCAGCTGCCAAGCCCGTGGGTGCCCTTGGTGGCGTTCTTTCCAGCAGTTGTTACGAGCCGGCAACCGAGCCAGCCGGCGGTCACGGGATCTGCTCCCTGGCCGAGGAGGGCGGCGATGATGCTGGAAAGGATATCGCCAGAGCCAACGTTGGTGGCGAGCCACTCGGTTCCGCGGTCATTGTGTCGCGTTGCCTGGCCGTTAGTGATAACATCGACTGGTCCGGAAAGGACCACTGTTGTCTGGTAACGGCTGGCACACCGTTCGGCGAGGGTGACCAGGTCGCCATCACCGGAGCCCGCGTCAATTCCATGACCGTCCCAGTCAACTCCGGCCAGGCTGGCAATTTCGCCTGCATTTCCCCGGATAACCGTGAATTGGTGACTGGTTAGCAGGTCGTGGTTGATTTGCTGACGAAAGGCAGTGGCACCACAGGCGACGGGGTCAAGGACCAGGGACTTGTGGAGGCGGTTAGCCGCGGCCGCTACAACAGTAAGCTCTTTGCAGAGTTCGGCCGTCGGTGTACCAATGTTCAGGGTGACCGCGTGGGCTGCTGCTACTAGATCGGCGGCCTCTTCTGGTGCTGTCGACATAATTGGGGAAGCGCCAATTGCACTGAGGGCGTCGGCGACTTTACCGCTGGTAACCGTGTTGGCAACTGTAAATGTGATTGGGTGGTTCTGACGGACGGCCGCAATTAGATGATTATCCATTAAAGTTCCTCCTAACAAAAAAGTGGTCAGGTTACACTGAACCTGACCACTGGTGGTTTAAACGCACATTTTCCTTCGCAAGTATCAACTTGACAGGTTCTAGAGTCCACGGCTCTGGCCGTATCTCAGTCCGGTAAACGGACCCCCCTAATGTAATTACATTATTTAATTGACTTAATTATACACTAACCAGGGTTCTTTGCCTAGTTTACATAATTTCGAATATCTTAGCGATCTCTTGCAAAGCGTAAACTAGACGAAGGGGAAGCTGTTAACCATTAGCGGATTAGTGGCAGTTTTGAATCACCGTGGAGTACAGTTAAGGTTAAGGAATAATAAATAACGTTGCAAACCAAGATCTTAATTCGCAACGTTATTTTAGTTTACATAATTCCAGATATAACGATTACTACTCAAATTTAAAGTTCTGCACTACTTTATCAAGGTCCTCCTGCTCAATCCCGAGGTAGTGACGGGTGTTGCGCTCGGAGGAGTGGTTGAAGAGCTGGGAGATAATTTCGACGTTGACGCCCTTTTTGTAAAGCTGGCGGCCAAAGGTTTTACGGAAGGAGTGGGTGCCTAACTTGGCGGCTAGCTGGGGATTGCCAGTTTTGCGGCCCATGCGTTGCAGCATCTCGTAGAAGCCATGGACGGAGAAATGGCCATCCTGTTTTCCAGGAAAGAGGTAGTCGTTCTCGTCGTGGTAGTTGAGGTCATTAAGATAGTTAATGATTTCAGCCAGACAATTATTCCAAAAAAGTGTTTTGGCCTTCCCGGTTTTCTGCTCAATCACCCGGGTCTTGGTCTTATTGAGGACGTGGCCCACGCGGAGGGTGACCACGTCTGAGGCCCGCAGGCCATTATTGAGGGCGATTGCGATCATCAGGAGGTTGCGGTTGACCAGTTCCGGTCGTGACGCCGCCTTGATGGTGTTACACAGCTGTTCATATTCCGTGAGGGTCAAAAATTTGACGTTCTCGACCCAAATTTTCCGGCGGCCCTTCACCTGGCCGTTGGTCTTGTTCTTCGGAATGTATTCCCGTTTTTTAGTTGACATAATATCATATCCTTTGATTACTTCTCGAGGTAGGCAATCATCTGGGGAAGGTATTCCTCACACTCCTTCTTTCCCCGTTCATAGAGTTTGCGAATCTTCCTGACGTTTCCCTCAACCCGTTTGATTTTGATGGGCTTCTTCGGCACAATATCAAAAATCTTGCCATCGTTAGCCAGCCGGTTAAGCTCGGTGATTTGCCGGTTGTAGACGAGGGGACGGTTAATCCCCGCTTCAGCAAACTGGGGGTAATCCTTGTAAAAGCGGTGGTACAGTTCCTTGACTGCCCGACTAGATGGCTTTTTCCGGTACTTGGCATCGCGGGTGCGGACGACAACGATTTTATCGAAGCCCTGCTGCTGGGCGATGTCGTAGGGAATCGAATCAGCAATGCCACCGTCGAGGCATAGTCCCTGGCTGGTTTCTTGCGGATCCGAGAGGAAAGGCATTGAGGAAGACGCTTTAAGCGCCTGGTTTAGTTCATCACCAGTGGGGTCAGTAAAGAAGACCGTCTTCCCGGTATTAAGGGACGTGGCAACGGCTGTAAAGTGGGAAGAGGATCGCTTGTAGGCCTGCTCGTCAAAGTTGCGCCAGGAGTAACCGTGGTCCTCAAAGAGATAATCAAGGTTGATAATCTGTTTCTTAAATACCCGGGCCATTGAAATATAGTTTCGATCATGCCGATAGTTGATATTGATGCTGGCGGCCCGGCCGTACTGTTTAGCAACGAAATTAACGCCATTGAGTGAGCCGGCAGATACCCCGATGACACTCCGGAACTCAATATGGTGAGCGAGGAATGTGTCGACGATTCCGGCCGTGTATTGCCCACGAAAGGCACCACCCTCAAGAACAAGTGCTGCATTGTATAACATACTTCTCTAAGTCTCCTTATTTGCCGTTAAAAGAGGTCATTTAACGTAAGCCTGTTTTTCAATAAAATTATACAACAGTCTTACACCAAATGTCACCCATTTAAAAGCCTATGAGAACGGCATTTGCAAGCTATGATAGTAAGACTCTTTTATCAAAAGAGTCTTACTAAACGCTTTCTCTTGGTGAATCTGGCCAGATTTGGGAAATTAGCTCTCAGACGTTCTGAAATTGTTTTCGATGGGTAAGTCATCAACTGAAAACGTCTGAGCGGCAAACTAGGTGGGAGTAGGATAAAATAAAGCATTCGTTAGTCCCCAGCCCGCTTAACTTGCCAGCCAGCGACTGTGCCGGTGCATTTTTACCTTATAAAATGGTTAAGAGGCTGGGTCAATTCCCAGCCTCTTAACTATTTCTTTTCTTTGCTAATTTCGTCTAATGCTTCCCGCTGTTGGGTGACACCAACGTGGGTGTAGAGATCGGTTGCCGATGTTCCTTTCTGCCCCAGTTGCTGGGCGACCAAGACCTGGTCCTTGGTAACCTCGTACATCTCCGAAGCCAAGGTGTGACGGAGCTTGTGGGGGGTAAGAGGGTGCCCAAAGGCGGTTGAGTATTTTTTAACCATCCGTTCGATCGCATTGGCGGTCATCCGCCGGGTTTCACCATGATAAACTGTCAAAAAGAAAGCTGTATCTTTCTTTAATGCGTGGTAACGCTGGGCACGGATTGCCAGATAATCTTGAAGGTACTGGATCGACCAGGGAGCAATCGGTACCGAGTCACGTTGCCCACCCTTACGCACGACGTCGAGCAATCCCTGGTTGATATTCAGGTCGCCAAGGTTAACATTCGCCGCCTCGGAAACCCGCACCCCAGTTCCTAAAATTAAGGCAATGATTGCAATATCCCGTTCCCGGTTGATCTTAAAGGCGGGAAGAGCACGCTTGTCACACTTGTGCGGGTACTCATTTTGGATAAAGTTAATGAAGTCAAACTTCATTTGCCCCCGATACATATGCGAAGACAAGGTATGGGCCCGGTAGTTCAGGGTCTGTGTATCATTTAAGGAATCAATCTTCAGCATAACGTTGCGGTAGAAGTAAGGTTCTCCGTCATTGATATCGGCGGTGACCGTTAAATATTTGAATAGGGAACGGAGGGCGTTGATTGACCGGTTGATGGACGTCGGCGAATTTAGCCGCCCCTGTGCATTTTGGGTATGTTTGAGGTGGTCGATGTAAAGCATAATATCGTTTCGCCGAAGTTTTTCCAGGGCCTTAGTGGAAATGCCGGTGTTATCTTGGGCGTCCGTCAAGCCACTTACCCGAAGCCAGTCAAAAAAACGTCGGATTTCGGTTAGGTACTGGTAGGTTGTCGTGACGGCATGGTTGGTACCAAGGTAGTATTCATTGACGTAGTCCGGCAGCTTCGCCAGTTCGGACTGAATTAGGGTTAGGTATTTATCTGCTTCCATTTTTCCACTCCTTGAGAAAGTCATAAACTTATTATAAAACGAAATTGGCGAAAAAGTGTACAATAGGAGTGGTACAAAAAGGAGGAACAAAAGATGAGTATTGAAAAAGACCGGGCCTTCGCGGAAGTTTTGCGGCAGTTATCGACCGCGGAACTGCTGGATCGCTACTATCGGCAGACCCCCGAACTAACGGATAAGGCCCTAACTAATAAAGCGGATGATGAGCAGCTGGCAGAGGGGCCCATTATCATCAATGGTGTCCGGATGAGCGAGCAGGATGCCCGTGATTACCTGATTATGCAACTGGTTAAGCAAAGTCACGAGGAGAGATAGATGAAAGCATTGTCTTTACACCCAACAAACGCAGCGGCAGTAGCCTGGGGCGATAAGCTGGTTGAATACCGAACTTGGCAGACGAATTACCGGGGCCACTGCTCATCTGTGCTAGTGCGAAACGCCAACCGGGTTTTCTCGCCGGGTATGCCCTTTGCGTGATGAACCTGGAGGGGATTTATCACTTTCCGGATGGTAGTTACGGCTGGCGGTTCTCTCCATATCCAACCGGGCTGTCTTACCATATTGAGCCGGCGGCAATCAAGGGACGCCAGCGCTTGTTTAACGTGGATAATGCTTTGATTCAACCAGTGAAGTGGGAACACCAGGGACAAATTGACTGGGAGCAAGCTGAGCAGTGGCTGGAGCAAGTTTACCGACCCTTGATTAAATAAGTAGAAAAAAGGAACTTAACAATCGTCAGTAATGACCACTGTTAAGTTCCTTTGTAGTAATCGGGAAAACAGGATTCGAACCTGCGACCCCCTGGTCCCAAACCAGGTGCTCT
>DSLFD04101__coassemble_739_pt1 | contig 8819 bp, 5 predicted proteins | sample DSLFD04101__metabat2_high_PE_003 | metagenome-assembled genome bin DSLFD04101
CTGGTGGTAAGTTTGGTCAGGCCGATGGCTACAAGACCTCTGGTGGTCTGCACGGTGTCGGGGCCTCGGTAGTGAACGCCCTGTCAACCAACCTGACGCTGACGATCGTGCGGGACCATGTTCGTTACCAGGAAAAATTTAAGAGTGGTGGGCAACCAGTTGGGACCCTGAAAAAGCTGGGTAAGACCCGGGCCGATAGTGGGACAACTGTAACCTTTAAACCTGATCCAGCTATTTTTACAACCACAACTTACGACTATAATACTTTAGCAAACCGCCTGCGGGAATCGGCATTCCTGCTCAAGGGAATCAAGATTATCCTGACTGACAAGCGTCCGGGTCAGGAGCAGGAAAACGTCTTCCAATTTGATGACGGAATCCAGGAGTTCGTTTCTTACCTCAACGAGGGGAAAGACACCTTGGGCAAGACCCTTTACTTTGATGGTAAGGATCAAGGAGTCGAGGTTGAAGTCGCTGCCCAGTACAATGACGGTTATTCCGAAAACCTGCTTTCCTTTGTCAACAACGTGCGGACGCCAGACGGTGGGACCCACGAAGCAGGGTTCCGTAGCGCCTGGACCAAGACTTTTAATGAGTATGCCAAACGGGTTGGCCTCCTGAAGGCTAACGACAAGAACCTCGAGGGTAGCGACGTTCGGGAGGGGCTGACGGCGGTCATCTCAGTCCGTATTCCAGAACGGCTCCTCCAGTTTGAGGGCCAAACCAAGGATAAGCTGGGAACACCGGAAGCCCGCAAAATCGTCGATACAATCGTCAGCGAGCAGCTCAACTATGCCCTGATGGAAAATGGCGACTTCGCCCAGATGCTAATCAGAAAGGCGCTGAAAGCTCGGGAAGCCCGGGAGGCGGCGCGGAAGGCCCGCAACCAGGCCCGGGGTGGAAAACGGAAGAGCCGGAAGGAACGAAACCTGTCCGGTAAGCTCACTCCTGCCCAGTCGAAGAACGCTAACAAAAATGAACTCTTCCTGGTCGAAGGGGATTCTGCCGGCGGGTCGGCTAAGCAAGGCCGTGACCGGAAGTACCAGGCAATCCTGCCCCTTCGTGGAAAGGTGCTGAACACCGAAAAGGCGAAGCTCGACGACGTGCTGAAAAACGAAGAGCTGAATACGATCATCTATACCGTTGGTGCCGGTGCCGGATCCGAATTTGACGTTGAGGACTCCAACTACGACAAGATCATTATCATGACCGATGCCGATGATGATGGGGCCCACATTCAAATCCTCCTGCTGACCTTCTTCTACAAGTATATGCGGCCGATGATCGAGGCGGGCAAGGTCTACATTGCCCTGCCACCCCTCTACCGTCTCCAGCAGGGAAAGGGCGCGAAGACGAAGATTACCTACGCCTGGACCAACGATGAGCTAACTAAGCTGACCAAGCGGATGGGCAAGACGGCCCAGTTGCAGCGGTTTAAGGGGCTGGGGGAAATGAACGCTGACCAGCTCTGGGAAACAACGATGAATCCGGAAACGCGGACGCTGATCCGGGTACGGATTGAAGACGCCGAGTTGGCAGAACGGCGGGTGACGACCCTGATGGGGAATAAAGTGGAACCACGGCGGGAGTGGATTGAAGAAAACGTTCAATTTACCCTGAGTGACGACCAGGAATCCGATGAGTTAGTTGCCAGCAAGAAGCACCTTAACCAATAAGTGAGAGGAAGGAATCAGTTTCGTGAGAGACGCAAAAATTGAAACAATGTCGCTTGAACGGCTCATGGGTGAACGGTTCGGCCGTTATTCAAAATCCATCATTCAGGAGCGGGCCCTGCCAGATATCCGTGATGGCCTCAAGCCGGTTCAACGGCGGATCCTGTACGCGATGAATAAGGATGGCAATACCTATGACAAGGGCTTTCGGAAGTCCGCCAAGTCCGTCGGTAATGTCATGGGGAACTTTCACCCCCACGGGGACAGTTCGATTTATGAGGCCCTCGTTCGCCTTAGTCAGGACTGGAAACTCCGTGAACCGCTGGTAGAAATGCACGGTAATAACGGTTCGATGGATGGGGACCCCGCCGCTGCCATGCGGTATACCGAAGCCCGGTTGAGTAAAATTGCCGGCCTGATGCTCCAGGATATTGACAAGGACACGGTCGAAATGACCCTGAACTTCGATGATACCGAAAAGGAGCCAACCGTCTTGCCGGCCCGGATTCCCAACCTGCTGGTCAACGGGGCGACCGGGATTTCCGCTGGGTATGCGACCGAAATTCCGACCCACAACCTGGGCGAGGTGCTCGACGCCTTGATCTACCTCATCAAGCACCCTGACGCTAGCTTAGAGAAGCTGATGGAGTTTATCCCCGGCCCTGACTTCCCGACCGGTGGAATCGTGCAGGGGGCTGATGGCATTAAGAAAGCCTACCAGACCGGTCGCGGCCGGATCGTTGTCCGGGCCAAGACGGAAATCGAAACCCTGCGCGGCGGGCGCCAGCAGATTAACGTGACGGAGATTCCGTACGAAGTCAACAAGGCCCAGCTGGTTAAACGGATTAACGACCTCCGCTTAGCCAAGAAGGTGGAAGGAATCGTTGAAGCGCGGGACGAAACCGACCGGAGCGGCTTGCAGATCGCAATTGAGCTCAAGCGGAACGCCAACGCAAACGGGATCTTGAACTACCTCCTGAAAAACACTGACCTGCAGATCAATTACAACTTCAATATGGTGGCAATTGATGACCAGCGGCCAATGCGGGTCGGTTTGAAGCACATTCTGACCTCTTACCTGGCCTTTCAAAAAGAGGTCGTCCGGCGGCGGACCAGCTATAACCTTGATAAGGCCCAGCGCCGGCTTCACATTGTCGAGGGGTTAATCAAGGCCCTGTCCATCCTCGACCGGGTCATTAAGACTATCCGGGCCAGCAAGAACCGGAAGGATGCCAAGCAGAACCTGATTGACCAGTACGCCTTTACCGATGTCCAGGCCGAAGCAATCGTAACCCTGCAGCTGTACCGGTTGACCAACACCGACGTCACGGAGTTAGAGGATGAACAGCAGCACCTGACCGACCTGATTGACGAATACCAGTTGATCCTGAGCGACGACGAAGAACTGTCGAAGGTGGTTCGCCGGGAAATGCAGGCGGTCAAAAAGGAGTTTGGTAACCCGCGGCGTACCCAGATTGAAAACCAGGTTGAGAAACTGGAAATCGATACTAAGGTCACGGTGGCTAACGAAGACGTGGTGGTACTTGTTTCCCATGCTGGCTACATCAAGCGGAGCAGTATCCGGTCCTTTAAGGCCTCTTCACTGGACGAAGATGGCCTGCGGGAGGACGACTACCCGCTGCTGATTACCCAAACCAATACCCTGGCCCACCTCTTCATGTTTACGAACCGGGGTCATGTGATTTACCGGCCGGTCCACGAACTGGCGGACGTCCGCTGGAAGGATACCGGGGAGCATATTTCGCAGACAATCGGCCTTGCGGAGAACGAAGAAATTATCAAGGCGATGGTCTTTGACAAACTTGACTTGCCGGGATCCTTTATTTTCGGGACGTCTGACGGCCAGGTTAAACAGTCTGCCTACAAGGACTACCAACCAGGGTCTCGCTACAAGAGCCATGCCAGCATGGCGGTAAAACTCAAGAGTGCTGACGCTACGGTGGTCAGTGTGGACTACTACGAACCGACGGATGAAAAGCGCTCCCTCCTGGCAATCAGCCGGGAAGGGTATGCGGTCCGCTTTGACGTGGCCGACGTCCCAGTTACGGGACTGCGCACGGCCGGTGTACGAGCGATTAATTTGAAGGATGACGATGCTTTAGTTGACCTGGTACTGGTTAAGGATGGTCAACGGGTCGCCTCAATTACTCAGCGCGGGGCCTTTAAGGAAATGCCGATTGACGAGATTGCGGTCGGTGCCCGGGCCCGGCGTGGCGAGCTGGTCCTGCACCGGCTCAAGAGTCACCCACACAAGATCGCGGACTTTTTGGCCTATGACGCTGACTTTGCGGGGACCTTTGAGATTATTACTGATCGGCCACAATTCCAAGACGTAGCGGTTACTGACCACCACCTTGGTTCTATTAAGTCGAACGGCACCTTTGTAATTGATACTGAAACCCAAGGGACGCCGGTCAAAATCCGGGTTAAAGAAACCAATATCCTCCATGAGGGAGAGCAGGAGCCGCCCCTGCGGAACTAACATTAAAGTCGCGGAATTTAGAGGGGTGATTTGATGGGAATTATCAGACGGCAAATGCGGAGTGCGACCCAGGAGCTGATTATGCCGCGCTACGACGATTTACCACGACTAGGACTCTACTTAGAACAGGTAACCCGCTATTTAAACCAGACCTTTGATGGCCTGGCACCCCTGCGCATTTCCACGGGGACCGTTAGCAGTTACGTAAAGCGGGGGATTGTTGGTCATTCCCACCAGCGGCAATATGACCGGGACCAACTTGCTGCTTTGATTTTTATGGCGGCGTGCCGGCGGGTCGCTACCTTTGACGACTTGCGTTTTTTACTGCAAGTCCAGGCCCGGAACCATGACCTGGCCGCGGCCTATGACTACTTTTGCGCCCGCTTAGAAGAAGACTACCAGTACGTCTTCGGCCTGCGCGCGGATTTGCCAGCCATCGGCACCGATGACTCGGATGAAAAGGCGGCTTTAGATAAGCTATTGTGGATGGTTGCCTGCCACCTGTACTGGCATTCCTACCTTGACCAGGCACGGCAGAACCATAATTCATAGGGGGGATAGTTAATGGCGTATATTGCAGATTTGCGGGCGCGGGTCGGTCACCGGCCATTGATCTTGACTAGCGCGTCGGGAGCGTTGATTGATAAAGCCGGCGCTGTTCTCTTGCAAGAACGGGCTGATACCGGCGACTGGGGATTCCCTGGCGGCTACATGGATTATGGTGAGACCTTTGCCCAGACCCTTGTCCGGGAGTTTAAGGAGGACGCCGGGCTAATGGTGGCGCCGGTAAAACTCCTCCAGCTCCAGGACAGTGACCTGTATACCTATCCGAATGGTGATCAGGTGCAGCCCGTCAACGCCTTTTACCTGGTGCGGTTGCTAAGCCAGGATGATTATCCAGTCAAACCCGCGGAAACGGTGCGAACCGCCCGCTTCCCGCTCACTGGTCAGCCGCCCCGCTTCTTTAACCAGCAGCATGCGGCAATGTGGACGGTGGCGAGGGATTATTTTCGTCAGCACCGGGCGGAAATAATTCGCTAATTAGCTCCACCATTACTTGAATCATGATAGAATAGTGAATGAACAATCCTGCCGCTGGGTGTTGGACCGGTGGGGGATAAATTGGAGGAATTACTTTATGGAAAAAGAATTAGTCTTTGGACACCAAAAGCCAGATACTGATGCCATCACTGCGGCCATGGCATACTCATACTTCCAAAATCAATTGGGATACGAGACGGAAGCCGTTGCCCTGGGTGAACCAAACGCGGAAACCCAGTTTGCCCTGAACAAGTTTGGCATGAAGGCACCCCGGGTTATCAAGACCGCGGCAAACGAAGTTGACAAGGTAATGCTGGTTGACCACAACGAACCACAACAAAGTGTTAGCGACATTGACAAGCTCACTGTCACCCACTTGGTTGACCACCACCGGATTGCCAACTTTAACACTGCGCAACCGCTGTGGGCTAACTTGCGGCCATACGGCTGTGTTTCAACCATCCTGACTGAAATGTTCCAGGAAAAGCACATTGATATTCCAGCGAACCTGGCTGGAATGATGCTGTCAGCAATTATTTCTGACACCCTGCTCTTGAACTCACCAACGACGACTGACCATGACCGGGAAGCCGTTGAACACTTGGCAAAGATTGCCGGGGTTGACGACTACGAGAAGTACGGTGTGGAAATGCTGAAGGCTGGGGCTGACGTTGATGCCAAGTCTGACGCGGACATCGTTGACGGTGACGCCAAGACCTTTGAACTGGGCGGTACGAAGCTGCGGATCGGTCAGGTCAACGCGGTTGAACTGGACGACGTCTTCAAGCGCCAGGCTGACCTGGAAAATAAGATGCGTGAATTGATGGACGCTAACGGCTACCAGGTCTTCATCCTGATCGCTACTAACATCCTGAACAGTGATTCCGAACTGCTGGTCATCGGTGACGATACGGAGAAGGTTGAACAGGCCTTCAACCACAAGCTGGGTGACAACCACCGGATGAACCTGCCAGGTGTTGTTTCCCGGAAGAAGCAAGTGGTTCCACCATTGACGGACGCTTTTGAAGGCTAATTTGAACTTACTGGTAAAATAAAAATCGTGAGACTAGGAATTAACTCAACCTCTTAGTTACCTTATAGATAATGATGCCTCAGCGCAGTAGCTGGCTGGCAGTTCAAACGCTGATAAATCAGCATTTGACCAACCTAGCCATCCTTGCGGAGGTTCGAAGACAAACACCGAAAATCAGCTGCCTGCCGATTTTCGGTGTTTTTTCTCACTCTCACGATTTTTTAAATTGATGGACGGTCGACGATTTCGACCGGGAGCAGGGTGGTGGAGCCGTCTACCCGGCGTTGTTCAATTTGCTGGAGGAGGCGCTGGGCGGCGAGGTTGCCCATTAGCTCCATATCCTGTTTGAGCAGGTAGATCCCGTTAGCCACGAACTGCGACCATTCCCAGTCATCAAAGCTAATTAGGCCAAAATCATCAGGAAAAGTTAGGTGGTATTGCTGGAAAATTGCGAGGAGGTCGAAGAGGACCGGCCCCATTAACGAAATCACTGCTGTCTTACCGGGTAGCTGGGCGAGCTCATGGGTGAAGTGGTCCGCCAGCCAGCGGCGGTCGTGACCCCGTGTTTCCAAGTTGTGGAAGGTTAAGCCGTACTCAGTCGCGGCGGCCTCTAATCCAGCCAGGCGGGGAATTTGCCCCGACGCCTCGGCGAAGTGCGCGCTGATTGCCAAAACATTATCGTAGCCGTGCTCGACCAGGTGCTTGCCGAGCCGGAAGCAGGCGTCCCGGTTGGCACTGGTAATGGCGGTCACGTTTAACGGTAAGTCGTCAATTTCCCGGTCGACGATTACCAACGGAACCTTGCGCTTGATCATCCCCACAAACTGCTGAAAGTGGCGGGCGTCCGGCTGGATGATCAGTCCGTCGACCTGCTGCTGGTAGAGCCTTTGCAGCGCCCGCTTTTCGGTTGCCTGGTCATTATTGGTATTCACCAGGAGGATATCGTAGCCGGCCTGCTTGAGGACGTCATCGATTCCCTTTGCCAGTAAGGAGGAGAAGTGGTTGGCAATGTCACCGACCAGGACGCCGATGACGTGCCCCTGGTCCTGACGGAGGCGCTGGGCAGAAGCGGTGGGGACAAAGTGCAGCTGGTCAATGACTGCTTCTACCCGCTCTCTGGTGGCCGGCCGCATCTTTTCGTAGTGACCATTAATAATTCGGGAAACTGTGGTTACGGAAACACCGGCCTGCTTGGCAACGTCGCCGATGGTTACACGTTGGCTCATTTTTTCATCATCCTTACACAAATAGTTATAGTATAAGCATAACAAACCAACAAAAAGGCGTCACTAGCCGGTGACGCTTTTTTATTAATTTCAATTAAACTAGACAAACAGTGAGATGGCGTAGACCGAACCCAGTCCGGCAATCGCCAGGACGGAGGTCAGAGTTGACCAGGAAAGCAGGGTTTCCTTGAGGGAAAGGCCGAAGTATTCCTTAATCATCCAGAAACCTGCGTCGTTGACGTGGTCACAGAAGACGGAACCAGCACCAACACTCAGTACCATCAGGGCAGCCATCGCGGAGTTGGAGCCAAACTGGTGTGCCATTGGGGCAACCAGGCCGGACGCGGTCATCGCTGCAACGGTCGAGGAACCAAGGGAAACCCGGAGCAGGGCGGTAATCAGCCATGCGGCGAGGATTGGTGAGATGTTGGTCTGGGCGAACAGGCTGGAGATGTACTTGGAAATCCCCCCGTCGACCAGGACCTGCTTGAAGGCACCCCCACCACCGATAATCAGCAGCATAACGGAAATTTGCTTGATGGACAAAACCATCGAGTCGGTAATCTGGTTCATCGTCTTATTCCGGTGCAGACCCATGGTAAAGATGGCAAAAATTAATGAAAGCAGCATTGCCAGGTCAGGAGCCCCGACGAATTGGATGAATTCGTTGACCGGGTTGCTCTTAGGGAAGATGAATGAGCAGATGGTAGCGATGGCAATCAGGATTACCGGCATCATGGCGGTCAAAACTGAAATGCCAAACTTAGGTGTCTCGTCGAGCTTGAATTCCTTGTAGTCACCTAAAACGGAAATATCGATGTTCTTACGGTAAACCTGTGGGTAGACTTTGTGGAGGAACCAGTTGAAGACTGGCCCGGCAATGATGATGGTTGGAATTGCGGCGATGATCCCGAGCAGGAGGACGTGCCCCAGGCTGGCGCCAAGAATATCAGAAATGGCAGTTGGTGCCGGGTGCGGTGGCAGGAAGGCGTGTGTGACGTTCAAAGTGGCAGCCATCGGAATCCCCAGGTACATCAGTGGCATATCCAGTTCCCGGGCGATAATAAAGATAATTGGCAGCACTACGACCAAGCCGACTTCAAAGAAGAGGGCCAGACCGATGATGAAGGAGGCCAGGATGACGGCAACTTGGATCCAGCGCCGCCCAAACTTGTCGATCAGGGTCGTAGCAATCCGGTAACCACCACCGGCATCAGAAACCAGCTGGCCCAGCATGGAACCAAAACCGAAGATAATTGCCAGGTGCCCTAGTTGGCCGCCGATCCCGGTTTCAATTGTTGTCGGAATTTTAGTCAGCGGCAGACCCAGCATCAGGGCAACGA
>DSLFD04101__coassemble_929_pt1 | contig 7062 bp, 5 predicted proteins | sample DSLFD04101__metabat2_high_PE_003 | metagenome-assembled genome bin DSLFD04101
CTGTGGCAAAGCGGCCGGGTGTGTCGCAACCTTCCGCATCAACGCTTCGCAGCTTAAACCAGTATGGGGGCAGGGCAAAACTACCCGCCAATGCTCAAGCACTTATCCATAATACTAAAGAATCCCCGTCATATCAAGTGTTTAAATCAATTTATTTCCTTTGAAATGATTTTGTAAAAATAAAAAAACAGGTAAGCGGAAACTATTTTATCCGCAAACCCGCATAATTTAAAATTATTTGCTGTTTTGTAGCAAATTCTTCCTAGCGCAGGAGGACCTCCTTCGTCGAGCGGGCTAGTTCCTCAATCAGGCTGACACCGGATGCATAGTCCCGGTTATTCCGGGTGTAAATCGCAATGATGAAACTCTGTTCGCCCGCTGGGAGGTAGCCCATGCTATGAACCTCCCACTTCCCGTTATCGCTTGCGGGCCGCCAGCCATTCTTTAAGTAGTAGTCGTCGCTCCCTGCGGACATCCCCCACTGCTGGTCAAAGGAAACGGTGTGCATCAGCATCTTCACGTAATCCTTCGACCGTTGGTTAAGGTAGCCATCATGGTGGTCGTAGTAAATCATTTGGAGGAGCTTCAGCTGGTCAGTCGGCACGGTCAATGTCTTCCCCCACCAATCGTCAGCCCTGGTCTCCATCATCCCTAGTTCATCATAGAGCGACTGGAGGGCCAGCATCCCACCGAGGTAGTCGGTCACAATTGCAGTCGTCGCATCATTGTCGCTATACCGGATCATCTGCTTAGTCAGGGTCTCTTGGCGGTCATCCAACTCCCCACCCGTGATGTGGAGGAGCATGGTTAGGACCGCCACCTTAACCGTGCTGGCCGTCTCATAGCGAAGGCCGGGCGCATTGGTCGTCGCATATTTTGCCCCACCGTTTTCCATCTTCACCGCAATTGAGGCCGGGTTCCCGTAGCTGGCCATCACCTCCTGCCAGCTTTCCGTTAGCACTTGGTCAATCATATTATGTCATCTTCTTTCTTATTAAATAGTAACTATTCTGTATCAGCTATTGCCTGAATCTTCTTAGAGAAAATTACGAGGACTAAGCCGACGATGACACCCAGCGCCCCGATAATCAGGAAGTACTGGACTTCGGTTGCGCTAGAGTAAAACTTAACGATTTGGGCGTTGACCGCTTGCCCGGCAGCGTTAGCCAGGAAGTACATACTCATCATCTGTGACTTAAATGCTTTCGGTGCAAACCCAGCCGTAATCGAAAGGCCAACTGGGGAGAGGGTCACTTCCCCCAGTTCAACCAGGAACCAGGAGCCGACCAACCAGAACGGGGAAACCCGGCCAGCAGTCGTCCCGTGAATTAAGCCCGGCAATGCCATGAAGGCGTAGGACAAGCCGGCAAAGACCAGGGCAGCGGCAAACATGTGCGCCGCGGATGGGTGGTGCTTAATCCGGTCCCAGAGGTAAGCAAAGAGTGGCGTCAGCATCATCATAAAAATCGGGTTCAGGGTCTGGAAGTTTGCGGCGGCAAAGTGCCAGGCCCCCAGGTGGAGGATTGTCCGCTCTTCAGCAAACAGGGCCAGGACGACGGAACCAGACTCCTGGATGATCCAGAAGATAACGGCAGACAGGAAAAGCGGAATGTAGGCGGCAACCCGCTTCTTTTCAACCTTCGTAACCTTCTTGGACTTGAGCATTAAGACGAAGTAGTAGACAGGCAGTCCAATGGCAATAATTGTAATAATGGTAATAACATTATTGATTGTCAGTTGGTCAAAGGCCGCCATGATCAAGAGGATAATTGCAAAACCAGCTACAACTGCCAGGGTCCGGAAGATTACCGGCCGTAACTGCTCGTGGCTAATCGGGTCGTCCGGGGTCAGGCCATCCTTGGAAAGGAACTTCCGCCCGTCAATCGAGTACTGAACCAGTCCGAAGAACATCCCGAAAGCAGCCAGGGCAAACCCGACGTGGAAGTTCATCTGCCCGTGGAAGAGATTCAGGCCAAAACCACTAGCAGCCCATGGCACGGCCCACGGTGCAATCGCAGCCCCCAGGTTAATCCCGAAGAGGTAAATACTGAACCCCGCATCCCGCCGGCGGTCATTTTCACTATACAAGTTCCCCACCATCGAGGACACGTTTGGCTTCAGGAGCCCTGTCCCGATGACGATTAAGGCAATTGATACCAGCAGGGCTTGCTTGCCAAACGGTAGTGACAGGGCAATGTGCCCAAACATGATTAGGACCCCGCCGTAGAAAACAGTCTTCCTGGAACCCCAAATCCGGTCAGCCAGCCAGCCGCCGACCACCCCGGAGAGGTAAACGAGGGCCCCATAGATTGACATGATCGACGCGGCGGTAACCTGGTCCATCCCCAGGCCACCCTTAGTAACGGCAAAGTACATGTAGAATAGTAAGATTGCCCGCATCCCGTAGTAACTGAACCGTTCCCACGTCTCCGTGAAGAACAGGGTCGATAAGCCCCGCGGGTGTCCAAAGAACGCGGTATCTAAACTCTTTTGATTATTTGCCACGATAACCCACCTCCGTACGCTTTAGTTTTCAAGTAACACAATTTCTTGGCATATTCCGCGCCTCTTTCGATAGCGTTTTCATACCAATTTCATTATAGTGGACCCTTCCAAACGTCCACAATCCCATAACGAACATTTAGTATTAAGATGCAACAAATCAATATTTTTGTTCATATAGTTACTTAATAATATTAACTTTTGCGTAATCAATAGTTTGTTTAGTTAAGTGTGCCTAGCAAACAAAAACCCCACCCGAGAAATCCCGAGCAGGGTTCTAGCAAATTCCTATAAGTGCTGGCGCCGGGGCATCAGAAGATTGAGGATGATTGCTGTGATGGCTGCAATTGCGATTGGTGATCCCAACAGGTATTGCAACATCTGCGGTGCCGCGTTTAGGACGTGCTTAGGCAGCAGAACCAGGGCAATCGTCAGGATAATTGGCAGGCCGATAACGTAAATGTCGCTTTCGCCCGTATCTAAATTACGAATGACGTTCAAACCATTCAGCATGATCGTCACGGTAATGATGGCAAATACTCCCCCGATAACCGGTGCCGGGATCGCTGCTAGAAACGCTGATAACTTAGTAAAGAAGCCGAGGAGAATGAACCAGCAGCCGGCAGAAATAAAGGCCCGCTTGCTGGCAACTCCAGTAATCGAGATAATTCCGGCATTAGTGGAGTAACCCGTTACGGGGGTTGTCCCGGCAAAGGCAGCAATCAGACAGCTTAGCCCCTCGCCGACGATTCCGTGATTCCATTGCTTCTTTGTAATCGTGTGGTTGGTGACGGCGCCCATGGCAAACCAGGTCCCGGTCGTCTCAGTCGTCAAAATCGCGTAGATAATAATAAAGGTAAAAATCGCCGTAAGGTCAAAATGGATTCCCCAGTGGAGAATCATTCGTTGGGGCAGGCTAAACCAGGGGGCGGTCGCAACAGAGTGCCATTCAAAGCGGCCCATGCTTGCACTGAGCGCGGTTCCAACTAATAGGGCAATGACAATCGAACCGGCCTTAAAGAGCTTTTGGACTCTTGGAAAGCGAATACTAATGCCGACACAAATTAGCAGAGTCAGCGCGGTCACCGCTGCCAGCTCCATATTCTGGTAGACGTTGCCGGCCGCCTCAAAGATATTATCATTCAGAGCAGACGGGATTAGTGATAGGCCCACACAGGTGATAATGGTTCCCCCGACCACCGCCGGTACTAGGTAGTTAATAATCTTTTGAAATACTCCGCTCAGTCCGAGAAGGATTAGCAGGACGGCCCCGACGACCAAGGCGCCTAATAAGGTCGCCATTCCAGCTCCTTTGAGTCCCCCGCTGGCCATCACGACACCAGCAGCGGCACTCAGCGGAACAAATGACGGTCCCTGCGACACCGGCATTTTCATAAAGAGTGCCGTTTGCAAAATCGTGCCGATTCCCGCTGCCAAAAAGGTTGCCTGTAGGAGACCGGTTGAATCAGCGGCCCCCATTGCCAACATCCCGGCGAGAATAATCGGCGGCACGTAAACGTCCATTGCCAAGACATGCTGTAGCCCTAGCAGGGTCGCTTCCGTTACCGAAATTTTTTCGTCCGGTCCAACTAATAGTTGTGCTTTTTCTTCCATTTCCTAATTACCTCTCATCAATTCTCAATACCTAATAAGTTAACACGAACTATAACAGCTTTCAATAAGTAAATCGTTCATTAAAACGTTTAACTAATTTAAAAATAAAAACAGCCGCTGATTTTCATCAACGACTGTCTATCTATCTCATTTAAGAGAAGAATTAGTTGTTACCGTTCTTCTTGATAATGTCTTCTTGGATAGCCTTTGGCACAGCTGAGTAGTGGTCAAAGGTCATCGTGAAGGTACCACGACCCTGCGTAGCTGAACGTAAGGCAGTAGCGTAACCGAACATTTCTGACAATGGAACGAATGAGTGAACCAGTTGAGCGTTCCCCCGTTCTTCCATGCCGTCGATAGTACCACGACGAGCAGTAACTTGACCCATAACGTCACCCATGTTTTCTTCAGGGACAACGATGTCAACCTTCATGATTGGTTCAAGGATAACTGGGTCAGCCTTCTTCGCAGCATTCTTCAGAGCAAGGGATGCGGCAACCTTGAAGGCCGCTTCACTAGAGTCGACTTCGTGGTAACTACCATCGTAGAGCTTAGCGTGCATGTCAACAAGTGGGTAACCAGCAAGAACACCGTTTTGCATAGCTTCCTTCAAACCTTGTTCAACGGCTGGGATAAATTCACGCGGAACAACCCCACCGACAATGGCATCTTCGAATTCGAAGCCCTTACCTTCTTCAAGTGGCGTAAATTCAATCCATACATCACCGTATTGACCCTTACCACCAGATTGACGAACGAACTTACCTTGAGCACTTGCTGGCTTAGTAAATGCTTCACGGTAGGAAACTTGTGGCTTACCAACAGTAACTTCGGCGTGGAATTCACGGCGGAGACGTTCAACAATGATGTCCAAGTGCAATTCACCCATCCCGGCAATCAGAGTTTCACCAGTTTCAGGGTTAGTTTCAGCCTTGAAGGTTGGATCTTCTTCAGCCAGCTTTTGCAGACCCTTGTCCATCTTATCTTGGTCAGCCTTGGACTTTGGTTCAACAGAAACCTGGATAACTGGTTCTGGGAAGTCCATGGATTCAAGTTGCAGTGGGTGGTCTGGGTCGGTCAGGGAGTCACCAGTAGTGGTGTTCTTCAGACCGATAGCAGCGGCGATATCACCAGAGAATACTTCTGGGATTTCGTGTTGTTGGTTAGAGTGCATTTGCAGCAACCGACCAATCCGTTCACGCTTGTCCTTGCTAGCGTTCAGCACGTAAGAACCGGATTGCAGTGAACCAGTGTAAACACGCAGGAAAGTCAGACGACCAACGAATGGGTCGGTAGCAATCTTGAAGGCCAAGGCAGCGAATGGCTTGTCGTCACCGGCAGTCAGTTCAACTTCGTTCCCATCAGCATCGTGGGCAACGAATGGCTTAACGTCCAGTGGTGATGGCAGGTAGTCGATAACGGCGTCCAGCATCATCTGGATACCCTTATCCTTGTAAGCTGAACCAGCTAATACAGGGAAGAGTTGTTGTTCCAAAGTACCCTTACGGATAGCAGCCTTGATTTCGTCAACGGAAATCTCGTCACCTTCAAGGTACTTTTCCATGATGTTGTCATCAATGTCGGCCAGCGTTTCGATCATTGCATCGTGACGCTTTTGTGCTTCTTCCTTGAGGTCGTCTGGAATATCAACAGTATCCCAGTTCGTACCCAGCTTATCTTCATCGTAAACGTAAGCGACCATCTTAACCAGGTCAACGACACCGGAGAAAGTATCTTCGGCACCGATTGGCAGTTGGATTGGCAGCGGAGTAACGTTCAGACGGTCCTTGATGGTTTGAACAGAGTAGTCGAAGTTCGCACCAACCTTGTCCATCTTGTTAGCAAAGACAATCCGCGGAACGTTGAACTGGTCAGCTTGACGCCAAACAGTTTCAGTCTGCGGTTCAACCCCGGCCTGGGCATCCAGAACAGTTACGGCACCATCAAGCACCCGGAGCGCACGTTCAACTTCGACAGTGAAGTCCACGTGTCCTGGGGTATCGATGATGTTGATCCGGTAGTCCTTCCAAACGGCGGTCGTAGCAGCGGACGTGATAGTGATACCACGTTCCTTTTCTTCGTCCATCCAGTCCATTTGGGAAGCACCATCGTGGGTTTCACCAATCTTGTGAATCTTACCAGTGTAGTAAAGAATCCGCTCAGTAGCAGTCGTCTTACCGGCATCGATGTGGGCCATGATACCAATGTTACGAGTCTTAGCGAGTGGGTATTCACGTTTATTAGCCATTTTAAGAGTGTATCTCCTTCCAAAATATGGTTATAAAGTTAATCGTCATTTTTAGAAAAAGGGATGACGGTCTTTATTCAAAACTACGTCACCCCTTTATTGAAACCAGTTAAGCAACTGGCTTCAATTGACAGTGATTACCAGCGGTAGTGTGCGAAGGCACGGTTGGCTTCTGCCATCCGGTGCGTATCTTCACGCTTCTTAACTGAAGCACCTGTGTTGTTAGAAGCATCGATAATTTCACGAGCTAACCGTTCAACCATCGTGTGTTCCCCACGCAGACGTGCGTATTGAACAATCCAACGAAGGCCTAAGGTAGTCCGCCGGTCTGGACGAACTTCGATCGGCACTTGGTAGTTAGAACCACCAACACGCCGTGCCTTAACTTCCAGAACCGGCATAACGTTGTCCATTGCTTCTTGGAATACTTCAACTGGGTCGTTACCAGTTTCTTCCTTAATTTGATCGAAAGCTGCGTACAAAATCTTCGTAGCAGTCCCGCGCTTACCATCGATCATCAAGTGGTCAATCAAGCTCGTAACCAGCTTTGAGTTGTACATTGGATCTGGTAAGATTTCACGCTTTTGTACATGTCCTTTACGTGGCATTACTGAACTCCTCCTTTAAATTACTTCTTCTTAGGCTTCTTAGTACCGTACTTGGACCGTGATTGCATCCGGCCTTCAACACCAGCAGTA
>DSLFD04101__coassemble_985_pt1 | contig 6639 bp, 4 predicted proteins | sample DSLFD04101__metabat2_high_PE_003 | metagenome-assembled genome bin DSLFD04101
CCATAAGATTATTCCCTTCTTTTGTCTAAGATAGGTTTATTATACCGCGTTGGGGTGTTGAGATTATTAATTAAGTCTTGCGAGCTGATATGGAGCTAGATCATTAGGCCCTGGTCCACTATAATTTCTTTTAAGGGGGAAATTAAGATGACTAAAGTAATTAATGTCGTTGGTGCGGCAATACTAAATGAAAACTATCAGGTTTTAACAACGAAGCGAAACGATAACCGAGTTTTGGGTACTTTGTGGGAGTTTCCTGGTGGAAAAATTGAAAGCGGGGAACGGGCTCAAGATGCTTTAAAAAGAGAGCTACAAGAGGAATTCAATGATCAAATCGAAGTTGGCCCTCTGGCGGCTCCTGTCTCAGTCCACCAGTATGACTTTGGAGAAATTCACCTTGCAGTTTACTATGCCAAGATGGATACTCATAATTTTGATTTAGTAGCACATAGTAAAGTAAAGTGGTGCCGGCAAGCTGAATTAATGCAACTGCATTGGGCAGCAGCCGATTTACCAATAGCTACCCAGATTTCACAGGCTAACTTACGGGAGATTGTTTTTAATGGCTAATTTTGATTATGGTGAATTGGACTCGCAACTTAACCAAGCGGATAACCTAGTAGCTGAAATCCACAGTTCGCTATTAAACTGGTATGTTGATGAGAATCGGTTTCCGGCCGTAAGTGACTTAGGGCCTAAATTGCTTACAAACCAAGAAGGAAATCAAATTTACAATCAGATTAAGCATGAGTTGCTAACCTGCGAAAGCTATACGTTTGCGGTTGCTTTTATTACCGACCCGATGTTGGCTGCTCTGAAGCCAACCTTAAAAATAATTGCTGATAAGGGTGTGCATGGGCGGCTGATAACCTCTAATTACTTGTACTTCAATAAGCCCGTGGTCTTTCATGAGTTACTTAAGATTCCAAACTTGGAAGTACGGATAGCAGAGGTTGATGGTTTCCACCAGAAGGGGTATATCTTCCAGCATCCGGGGTACCAGACAATTATCATCGGTAGCGCGAACTTAACGAAAAATGCTCTCCTGAAAAACTACGAGTGGAGTATGCAGGTCAATTCATTGGATAACGGCTATATTACCAACCAAATTAGTGAAAACATTGAGCAGGAGTGGACCAACTCACAGCAATTGAACCAATCTTGGATTGACAATTATCAGACGGTCTACGAGCTAAATGCTAGGGACAACAAGAAAGCTCAAAGACAGATTATCAAAGGACAACCAGGCCACATTGGAGAGAAGATAGTCCCCAACCGAATGCAGGCGGACGCGCTAGCCCAGATTGCAAAATTACGCGCTGCTGGTAAGGGAAAAGGCCTGGTTGTTTCGGCGACAGGAACGGGTAAAACGTACCTTGGGGCGTTTGATGTTCAGAAGTTTAAGCCTTGCCGGATACTCTTCCTAGCCCACCGGGAGCAAATATTGAAGAAGTCGAAAAGCAGCTTCTTTAAGGTAATTGGTGGCTCCCGGGGAAGCTACGGGCTCTTTACCGGGAATAGGCATGATGACCAAGCTAAGTATTTATTTGCGACCGTGCAAACCTTAAGTAAAGATAAGAACCTCCGACAGTTTTCGCCGGAAGAATTTGACTATATCTTAATTGATGAAGTCCACCACTTAGGGGCGGAATCATATCAAAAGATAATGGACTATTTTCATCCCAAATTTTATCTGGGTATGACTGCAACGCCAGAGCGGAGTGATGATTTTAGTGTTTTCAAAGCCTTTGACTATAATGTTGCCTACGAAATTCGGTTGCAACAAGCGCTAGAAGAGGGGATGCTTTGCCCGTTTCACTATGTTGGTATTAGTGATTACCAATTTGCGGACGCAAGCGTGAATACAGAGATTGCTAATTATAACAATGAAAGTAAGCATCGCAACCGGCAAAAGGAGTCGTTTGTTCTGGAACACCTCGCCAGCGAAGAGCGGGTTCAGTATATCCTCGAACAAACCGAGTATTATGGTTATTCAGGGGATGTGCTGCATGGGCTGGTCTTTTGCTCAAGCGTTGAAGAGGCAGGAAAGCTGGCAACCGAATTTACGAAGCAAGGATACCCAGCCCGCGCTTTATCTGGCAGTGATAGTATTCAAGAACGGCAGAAAGTTGTTCAAAAGCTTGAAACTGGAGAAATTAAGTACATCGTAACCGTTGATGTTTTTAACGAAGGTATTGATATCCCGTGTGTTAACCAGGTAGTTCTCTTACGGAATACGAATTCAAGTATTGTTTACATTCAACAACTTGGTCGAGGACTACGGAAAGCGCAGGGGAAGGAGTATGTCGAAGTACTAGATTTTATTGGGAATTATAAGAATAACTATATGATTCCAATTGCACTCACAGGTGATGATTCCTGCTCCAAAGATGACGCTCGTAAGACGGTTGAAATTGAACCCGTGATTGGCCTTTCAATGATTTCTTTTGATGAAATTTCAAAAGAGCGGATATACCAGTCGCTGAGAGCAAGTCGGCTTGATGATATGCGGAAATTGCGTGACATGTACAAAGATATCAAGGCGCGAGTTGGACGGGCCCCTTTACTGGTTGATTTTTACATGGCCAATTCGGTTGACCCGGTAATTATTGCTAACAAGAAAAATAACTATGCCGAATTTTTGCTAAGTGAGGGGGAGAAGATCCAACTAACAGAGTATGAGAATAAAGTGATGACTTTTGTAGATCGTGAGCTCTTAAACGGCAAGCGGCGACATGAACTATTGCTCCTGAAGCGACTTTTGGAACTGAGAATTACGACGGGAAAAGAAGTTCGGCATATTTTAGAAGAAGACGGGTGTAACACTGAAGCACAAACGTTGGCTTCTATGCAGCGGATACTTGATTTAACCTTCTTTAATAAGAATGCGTCACCTTCGCGGTCGGATTACGGCGGGAAAGCACTAGTGGAGTGGGATTCCGAAAATGAGACATACTCGTTAAATGAAGAAATTTGGCATGCATTACAAACGAATGAGTGGTTTAAACGCCTTTGGAAGGATGCGATTGAGGCCGGATTGTTGCGGGCTCGCAAATACAAAACTGCTACAGCATTCACGGTTGGTGAAAAGTATACGCGGAAGGATGCTATGCGTCTCGGGAATAACGAGATTAACGTTACGGCGCAGAATATTGGTGGTTACTTCTTTAATGAGCAGAACGGATTCATTTTTGTTACTTACAATAAGTCAAATAAAATCAGTGAATCAATCCGGTATGAGGATACCTTCGTCAATGACCACACGATGCACTACTATTCTAAAAATAACCGGCGCCTGACTAGCCCAGATATCAAAAAGTTTACCGATGGCCAGCGGAAACTTTTAATGTTTGTGAAACGCTCTGATGCGGACGATGATAAGACATTTTATTATTTGGGGAGCTGTAAGTACCTCTCCGGCTCAGCAAAGCAGGAGGAGTTGGATGGGAAGCCAATTGTTTCAATGGATTTGGAACTGAAAACCCCTGTGGAATATACTCTTTATCATTCAATAATTGACCAACAGGAATAGAAAAAGCCCACGATTTTTGGAATCGTGGGCTTTAATAACTTAGAAGTTAACGCATTGGTTGAATTAAAGTTCCTTCTTAATCCGTTCCAACCAGTTTGGCAGGGCCTCGCTCAGGCTGTCGTAAGTTTCCTGGAAACGGTGGGTGATCCAGGGGTCAGAAATCCAATGACCTTGTTTGCCCGGAGTCGTTTCATAAATTCCGTGAACCTTGCCAGCGAGTCCGACCGGAGCCGTGTCCTTAGTGTCGACCATATTCATCTGGTCCATCACGATGATGTAGTCGGCTTCTTCGTAGTCCCGGTCGTCGAGCTGCCGGGCAATCATGCCGTCGTCGGGGATGTTATATTTATCCAGAATTTTCTTCGTTCGGGAGTCGGCAGGGAGGCCCGCGGCAATGTCACTGGTCCCCGCGGAGTCAACGGTAATTTGGTCCTGGAGGTTAGCGTTCCGGACCATTTGCTTAAACATCGCCTCCGCCATCGGTGAACGGCAGATGTTGCCGAGGCAGACAAAAATAACTTTCATTTTGTGAGCTCCTTTCAGTGTGCAAACGCTATGCGACAGTATTAAATTATACTGGCTCAGGCGCGATTATGCAGGAGCGGGGGCTTATCCAATATCGCATACCCGGTTAGGCAATTTTTGATGAGTCGGCGTACAACGAACTATCACAAAAAGCCCTCTGCTATTTGCCAACTGGGCAAGCAAGATCAACATTTTGGTAAACTATTGCGCAACGTTAACCTTGAAAATCACGACCAAGTCACCAAAAAGGTGCTGTAGCAGCAACTAAAAGCGCTGATTGCGGCTGGAATAGTGAGCCGGACGATTATCCCGACGATGCCGCCCCAGACACAGTATGCTCTCACCCCGGTCGGCAAACAGATCCGTGAATTGATGGTGAAGCTGTCGCTAACGGGAGAGCAGCTGGTTAAAGAAAACAACCCCCAGGTGACGATTGGATATTCGTATGGCTGTATTAGTGAGCCTGGTCTTCACCCACGAAATGAGTAATATGTTATAATGAGATTATTGGGTTAGCCCGGCAATGAATTTTTGGAGAATTACTCAAGTGGCTGAAGAGGCGCCCCTGCTAAGGGTGTAGGTCGTGCAAACGGCGCGAGAGTTCGAATCTCTCATTCTCCGTTGTGTGAAGGTCTTCCGTTGGGGAGGCCTTTTTTAGTTAGGTGGATAGGTATCCAGCAAAAAACGCTTTACAAACAGAAAGTGCAAGTTTACACTAAAGATAAATTCAAACGCAATTTTCTTCGGGGCCGGGTGAAATTCCCAACCGACGGTGACAAGGCAACTTGAAGTCCGTGACCTGCTAGCCAACAGTGGTTAGTAGCTGAACCAGTGCGAGTCTGGTACCGACAGTATAGTCTGGATGGGAGAAGAAAACGCTGTACACACTACCGGTTTAAAGATGGCCCCGGATAACACGCTTGTTATCCGGGTTTTAATTTTTAAACCAGGAAACCAACCTAGTGCAGACCAGTAGAAAACGCCCCGTGAGAAATCGCGGGACGTTTTTTTTGATGGGAAGGTGACGTGATGAATGATGAAGATTTGATGGGCCTAGCAGTCGCGGCGGCCAAGCAGGCCGGAGTGGCAACCTGGCGGAACCCCCAGGTCGGGGCCGTGGTGGTCAAAAACGGTCACGTGCTGGCGACGGGCCATACCCAGCCCTATGGCGGTCCCCATGCGGAGCGGGATGCCCTCAGCCAACTTGCCCCGAGGCAGGCTGCCGGAGCGACCCTCTATGTAACCCTGGAACCCTGCAACCACTACGGCAAACAGCCGCCCTGTACCCAGCTGATTATTGACTCTGGGATCCAGCGGGTAGTTGTCGCCCAGCTCGATCCCCACGCTTTAGTCACCGGTAAAGGGGTTGCCGCCTTGCGCCAGCACGGGGTTGAAGTGGAGACCGGTGTGGGTGCCCAGGCCGCCGTGCAGGTCAACCCGCACTACAACTTCTTTTACCGTCACCACCGTCCCTGGGTGACCCTTAAGCAGGCGGTGAGTCTCGATGGACGGGTTAGCGCCGGGCCTGGGCAACGGACGGCAATCACCAACCAGGAGGTTTACCGGCGGGTCCACCAAGAACGGGCCGGCTTTCAGGGAATTGTCATCGGAAGCACGACGGTGATTGTGGATGACCCCACCCTGGTGCCGACCACCCAACTCGCCCACCTGCCGATCCGGGTAGTGCTGGATCGCCGGGGCCGGTTGGCGGACTATCCTGACCGTCAGCTTTTTCGGGACGGCCTGGCACCAACCTGGGTGTTTACCGAAAGGAAATCCTTGCCCGACCGCCTCGGCCCGCGGGCACGGGTCTTCGTTTTACCGGACTGTTCGGTACCGGCGGTCGTTCAAGTGCTGGCCGAAGAAGGCGTTCAATCATTGTATGTTGAGGGCGGACCAACGATTCAAAACGCCTTCGCCCGGGCTGGACTGGTGGAGGAGGTCCTGACCTACCTTAGCCCGATCATGCTTGGCCAGGAAGGGGTGCCGGTCTTTGCGCCACCAGAAACGTGGCGGTTTCAAGACCAGCAGCTAGAACTTTTAGGAAACAACGTCCGAATTGCGGAAAGGGAGCGGCAAGATGTTTAGTGGATTAGTACAAGGAACTGGCAAAATTACGGAGTTGCAAAAGCGGGGCGAGACAATCGAACTGACGCTGGCGCCGACGAACGCGGAAATATTAACGGAACTGGCAATCGGGGACTCGGTCGCCGTTGACGGCACCTGCCTGACCGTGGTTGCTCGGTACCAGCGGGCGTTTCGGGTGACCCTAATGCCCCAAACTTTTGAGAAGACGACTTTTCAGGAGCGGCACACAGGTGACCTGGTCAATTTGGAACGGTCGGTGCAGGTTGGTGACCGCTTGGAGGGACACATTGTTACGGGGCACATCGATGAGGTGACGCACGTGGTCGGGCGCCGGGTCAATGAAAACGCGATTGAGGTCCGCTTCGCCCTCCCACGCCGGCTCCAAGGCCAGGTGGTCGCCCAGGGGAGCGTCGCCATCAACGGGGTCAGCCTGACGGTCATGGCGGTCGGTCCGGATTGGTTTTCCGTCGGTCTGATCCCGCATACCCGGACCG
>DSLFD04101__coassemble_996_pt1 | contig 6598 bp, 7 predicted proteins | sample DSLFD04101__metabat2_high_PE_003 | metagenome-assembled genome bin DSLFD04101
AAATTATTATTCTTACTAGTTTTCCCTACCTTTAAGTAGCAAAATAGTATTATTTTTTATTAGCTATTTAGTTAAAAATAATTTCAAAAAGGGGTTGACGATCCGGTTTCAGGCAGGTATGATAATGGCAATTCAATTAGAAAATGCTATGAAAAAGATGAGTAATGTTGACAAGTGACCCCCAGCGAGTCGGGAATGATGGGAACCGATGGCACGACCAACATGAAGATGGTCTTGGAGCAAGTGATTGGGTAGCGAGCGGCAGCCGTAAGCGACCCACGAGTGGCGACCGTTATCCCGCCGGGGTTTACCCGCTAACGTTGCGGGTGTACCTACTGAGGATCAGGCTGGAAAGCCTGGTTAAATTAGGGTGGTAACACGTTAATTTCCATAAACGGAGTGACGTCCCTAGGAAGAGCAGCAGAACGCTTTTCCTAGGGACGTTTTTTAGTTCCCAGACTTGAACCCATCTGTCTTGAAAGGGGTAAACAACTATGACTCAATCAACCTTAACCGCACCATTTCGTTATGACATCGTTGGCAGTTTTCTCCGTCCCCAAGCCTTAAAGGACGCCCGGGCAAAGTTTCAAGCCGGTCAACTCAGCCAGGAAGAATTGACCGCCGTCGAAAATCAGTGGATTGCCGACCTCATTCAAAAGGAAAAGGTAGTTGGCTTGCACGCGGTAACCGATGGTGAATTCCGCCGCAGCTGGTGGCACCTCGACTTCCTCTGGGGCCTAAAGGGCGTCAAAAAGTACGACTACCGGGAAAGCTACAAGTTCCACGGTGCTAAGACGCGGACGGACAACGCCGAACTTTCTGGCCGCGTCGCCTATAACCCTGACCATCCCTTCTTTGCCGCCTTTAAGTACACCCAGGAGCAGGCCGGCGACGACGCCATCGCCAAGCAGACGATTCCTTCACCGACCCTGCTCTTCCGTGATAACCGTTCCGACAACTGGCCCCAATTCTATGACCAGCGAGCCGACTACCTAACCGACCTCGCCACGGCCTACCGGAAAACGATCCAGCACTTCTACGACCTCGGCTGTCGCTACCTGCAAATCGACGACACCACCTGGGCCTTCCTCATCAGCAAACTCAACGAGACCAAGGACCTGCCGGAAGAGCACGCCAAGTACACCAGCCTGGCGGAAGATGCAGTGACCGTCATCAATGGCGCCCTCAAAGACCTGCCAGACGACCTCACCGTCACCACTCACATCTGCCGGGGGAACTTCAAGTCAACCTTCCTCTTCTCCGGCGGGTACGCCCCCGTTGCCAAGTACCTGGCCCAGCTCAACTACGATGGTTTCTTCCTCGAATACGACAACGACCGGTCAGGTGACTTCTCACCACTGGCCACCATTTGGAACCAGCGTCCTAACGTCCGGATCGTACTCGGCCTGATCACCTCCAAGTCTGGTGAGTTGGAAGATAAGCAGAAGATCATCGACCGGCTCCACGAAGCCGCCGAGCACGTCCCGTTGACGAACCTCTGTCTGAGTCCGCAGTGCGGCTTTGCCTCCACGGAAGAAGGCAACATTCTGACCGAGGAGCAGGAATGGGCCAAGTTAAAACTGGTTAAGGAAATCGCCGATGAGGTTTGGCAATAACAGAAAGGAATGTTGAAAATGTCAGTTCAAGCAAGTTCAGTTCAAACATTGGTTAGTAAGTTAAAGGAGCAGACCTGGGTGGACTTAACCCATTCGTTTGGCCCGGAAAGCCCCCGCTTCCCCGAATTCCAGCCGGCTGAATTTAAGACGCTGTTCACCCATGCGGATGGCTTCTTCGTTAAAGAATATACATTCCCTGGCCAGTACGGGACCCATATCGACCCACCCGTTCATTTTTACAAGGATGACGAACGCTACGTCGAGGATCTAGCGCTCAAGGACCTGGTGCTCCCGCTAGTTGTCATCGACCTTCACCAGGAAGTCGCGGAGAACCCCGACCGGAGCCTGACCGTTAAGGACATTCAAGCCTGGGAGAAAAAGCACGGTGAAATCCCGGCCGGCTCATTCGTCGCCCTGCGGACCGACTGGGGAAAGCGCTGGCCATCCCAAGAAAAGTTTGAAAATAAGGATGCCCACGGGCAAAACCACTACCCCGGCTGGTCACTAGACGCTCTCAAGTACATTTACGAAACTCGGCACGCCACTGCCAACGGTCATGAAACCTTCGATACGGATACCGCGACCGAGCAACAGGACGGCCTGGTTGGTGAATATTACGTTCTGTCCCACGGTCATTACCAGGTCGAACTGCTCGACAATTTAGACCGGGTCCCCGCCACCGGGGCAGTAATCTTTATCTCCGTTGCCAAACCAGAAAAGGCCCCGGGCTTCCCCGTCAGGGCGTTTGCGGTCTTTGAAGAAGGCAAAAAATAATTTTATTGACAGCACTCAATCACTTCTATTAGAATAGCTATGTAAATAATTTTTCATCGGAGAACAGTGCCTCGTAAGGCGAACCCCCATCTGGGGACTGTTGAAGAAGATGTCGAGTGAGCTCGGTTAGTTAATGCTAGCCGGGCTCTTTTTATTTGAAAGGAGCGAATTTAGATGAAAATTATTCAAACTGCATTTGACCAGACTCGCAAGGACGTTTTTGAAGGACTCAGTATCTACTTTAGCAAACAATACGGTGCCACGGACGTTTCAGAACTACCGCAGCAGTTCTCTCAAGAGCTCGCCTTTAGCGCCACAGACGGCGATACCAGCATGGGCCAAATCTATGGGCACATTGATTACGTCAACCTCTCGGCTATTATCGAGGGGCTTTATGTCAACCCTGAGGCCCGGGGCAGCAAAATCGGCCAAAAGCTCATCCACGCCTTTGAAGAGGCCGTTCAACAGGAAGGCTGTGTCATCAGTTTCGTTGACACAACCCAGGCCAGTGCACCCAAATTCTACGAAAAACAGGGCTACCAGCTAATTGGGACTATTCCTGACTACCCAGTTAAGGGCGATACTTACTACAAGTACTACAAGCGCCTTTAATTCACGAATCACCCAGGCAGCACTTTGGCTGCTTGAGTGGTTTTTGATTAGCACTGAATACTAAAAAAGCACCCCTAAGCGAATGACTTAGGAATGCTGGTTAATTGATTTAGTTAAAGCGGGCGGTTAGACGTTCAGGGTCTTACCGTACTCGTCGTTGATGGTGTCGACAACGTCCTTGGCGGCCATGTCGTCTTGGACAATTGCGTCGCCATCCCGCAGGGTGTACTTGACGGAGTCGTCCAAGTTGTTCAAATCGACATCGTTACCTTTAGCATCAACAAAATTGAACTTCGAACTCTGGAAGTTCTGAAGGGCATCTTCATTAATTTCCATGATTATGCTTCCTTTCACCCTCTATTATAGTCGTTTTTCAGAAAGTGAACGGGTTAATTTAAACTTTTTTCCTAGAGGACAACCCTGATTGAAATCTTGGGGAACACCAGTATAATTGGTGATGAGGAGGGGAAGAAAATGTCATTAATGCAAAACACTTCTAACATTAAAAAGACGAGCCAATCCGTTTACTTGATTACCCTGGTTCGGCGGAGCGCCGACCGGCCGATGTACTTAGACCACATGGTTTATGATTCAGCTGCCGCGGGGCAAAAGTTTATGACCAACCTCGCCGCCGCGTTTGAACGGGCTGGCTACCGCTTAAACAAGGACGATGCTGACCACTACCAGCTCGACAACGGTCTGGACAAGATCACGTTAACCGGTAGCACCCAGAGCGTCTTTGAAGATTAATCCCCAACAGTTACAAAGCACCGCAAATCATGGTTTCCCCATGACTTGCGGTGCTTTGTTATTTTAAATTCTAATGGTTGCGCGCCGGTGTCTCATCGTAATTCGGCAGCTGGAAGGAAGAAGAGTCCACGTCTTCTGGATTCCCTTCCCGGCCCGGCTTCATCTTTACCAGGCCGAGCTTAATTGCCCCGACCGGACAAACAAGGGCACAGAGCTGGCAACCAACACACTTGCTCTGGTCAAAGGTTGGAAGCCGCTTGTCGTCATCCCAACCCATCGCCTGGTGGGCACCATCCTGACAGGAGATGAAGCAGCGACCACAGCCGATACACTTATCCCAGTCAATCTTCGGGTAGACCTTGTAGTCCCGGTCCAGCTGGTTGGTCGGCACGATATTCTTGTTGGCAATTCCGACCAAGTCCTTGAGGTGGTCAACATGCTGTTCGTCCATGTAGTGCATCAAGCCGTTGGTCAAATCGTCAATGATCCGGTAACCATACTGCATGATAGCGGTCGTTACCTGGAGGGTGGAAGCACCAAGGAGGATAAACTCAGCGGCATCCTCCCAGGTTTCAATGCCCCCAATCCCGGAAACTGGTAGCTGTTCCAGCCCGGCAGCAGACCGAATCTGTTGCAGGAAGCGGAGAGCAATTGGCTTAACCGACTTCCCTGACAGTCCAGAGACGGCGGACTTACCGTTGATATTTGGCAGGGCCACCTTGTTGTCCAGGTCAACGTCGGTGATCGACTTGACGGTGTTAATGGAGGAAATTCCGTCCGCACCGCCAGCCAGGCAGGCCTTGACCACTGGAATCATCGTGGTAATGTTCGGCGTCATCTTGGCTAAGACGGGCAGGTCGGTCCCCCGCTTGACCGCCGCACAGTTGCTCTTGCATAATTCAGGGTTGGTCCCAACATCAGACCCCATCGTGTGGGAGGTCATCTGTGGGCAGGAGAAGTTCAGTTCAATCATGTCGGCCCCAGCTGCGGTAACCAGCTTTGCCAGGTCCGTCCAGTCCTGTGGCGTTTCACCCATGATGGAAGCAATCAGAACCTTGTTTGGGTACTCCTTCTTCAAGCGCCGCATCGCGTCCAGGTCTTGCGCCAGCGGGTGCTCGGCCAGCTGTTCCATGTTCTTGAAGGCGATAAAGGGCGTATCTTCTTTGGTGAGCTGGGCAAAGCGTGGTGAAACTTCATCGATAACGAAGTGGTCAGGAGAAAGGGTCTTGTAGACAATCCCGCCCCAGCCAGCGTCATAGGCGTTCTTACACATTTCGTAGCAGTTGCCAACTGGTGAAGATGACAAGCAGAACGGGTTTTCAAAGTGGACCCCTAAAAAGTCAATTGACAAGTCTTTCTTAATCATTGTCTTGTCCCCCTAACACACGATTGATTTCTTCGGCAACTTCTTTCCCCTTTTGTACGGCAACAACAACGGTCTTATCACCGTCAACGATATCCCCCGTAGCGAAGACCTTCGGATCCTTCGTGTGGAACCGGGCTTCCCGGAATGGGATTTCATTGTGCTGAATGTCAATGTCCAGGCCGTCTGCGTCTACCTTTTGGCCGACCGCTAAGATAATCTTATCGGCGGTAATGGTCATCTCACTGTCAATCTCGCGGTGCTTGAAGGTCACCTTGTTTTCCCGGACCGCGGTTGGTACGTAGCCGTCCACGATCGTCACGCCTTCTTGCTGGGCACCGGCCAGCTCTTTCTTAGAAGCCTTGAACTCCTTAAACTCTTCGTAAACCATGTCAGTGACATGGTCGACACCCAGCTTCTTGAGGGTCGTCACGACGTCCATCGCCACGTCACCACCACCGATGACCAGCACATTATTTGGCAAATCGTCCAGGTGGCCCTGGCTTTCCTTGGCGCGGGCCAGGAAGGAAATAGCAGACTCCGTGCAGATGTTGTGTTCAAACATTGGAATCGTCTTGGCGGCACTAGCACCGATTGCCACAATCACCGCGTTGTAGTGCGTCTTGAGGTAGTCCATCGAAACGTCCTTGCCGACGGTCATGTTGTATTTAATGTTGGCACCGAGGTCAACAATCCGCTGAACTTCGTAGTCCACGATTGCTTCCGGCAGCCGGTATTCAGGAATCCCGTAAGTTAGGTAGCCACCCGCCTTAGCGTTCTTTTCGTAAATATCGACCGCGTAGCCCTTTTGCCGCAGGGTCGTGGCTGCCTGTAAACCGGCGGGGCCGCTCCCAATGATGGCAACGTTCATCCCGTTATCCTTGCCGGCGTGAAGAATCTGCATCTTTTCCTTGCGCTCCATGTCGGTAACGTAGCGTTGAATCCCGCCAATGTCAATCGGGTGGTCAATTTTGGCACGGGTACAAGCCTTTTCACAGTAACGTTCCGTTGGGCAGACTCGGGCACAAATCGCACCGAGGGCGTTATTCTCCCGGATTGTTTCCGCGGCTCCCTTTACATTGCGAAAGCGCACACTCCGGATAAACTTTGCCGGGTTCGTGTGGGCCGGGCAGGCCTGGGAACATGGTGCGTCTTCACACAGTAGGCAACGCGCCGCCTCCTGCATAACGGTGGTCATCGTATAGCCTTTCGCTTCCGTTTCGTATTTTGAAGTCATTGAGATTGCCTCCTCTAGGTCATCGCTTCAGCATTGAGAAGTATTGAACAAACTTTACACTATTATGATAGCGGTTTCATATGTCAATTACAATAGCATATTATAAATTCATTTTTATTACCAATACTGTTAAAACAGCATATGATTTAAGAATATAGTAATATATAATTTTGGAATATAAAAAGGGTTGAGAATTAACTCAACCTCTTTAATATTTTAAAGTTAGTAATGCCTCAGCGCAGTAGC
>DSLFD04101__coassemble_1079_pt1 | contig 6082 bp, 5 predicted proteins | sample DSLFD04101__metabat2_high_PE_003 | metagenome-assembled genome bin DSLFD04101
ATACTTTTGGGCGTCACTAAGCGAAATGCCTTGGTCAGCCTGCGTTTGGTTCAGCTTTTCCTGGGCAGCTTGGTAGTCGCTGGTAGCTGTTTGCAGGGCCGCTTGAGCAGTTGAAAGGGCCTTTTGGGCGTTTGCTTGGACTGTTTGTGCCCGGTAGTATTTGCCCCGAGCGACTGCGATGTTGTCGAGTGCCTATTCCAGAGCTGCCAGGTCGGCAATGTCGTCGTATTCATCAAGTACGTGGGTGAGACCGCTTTGGGCCTGCTTAGCACGTTCACTGGCGGAATTGTGGCTGGCAATTTCCCAAGACGTGTACTGCATGAAGTGAATCAGGTGGGACCGATAAACGTTCGGGGCCTTGTCAGGCCGGTCGGTATTAAAGTTGACGTTGCTGTAGGAAATGCTAGTGCCGACGTAGTCAACCGTCCGCCCCTGGGAATCAGGAAGGATGGAGTAGACCCCGAGCAGCGACATTGCGTGGCCCATCGCGGAACCGCGGTCATTAAACAGCATGTCGTTAACAGCCCTGACAATTGCATTCTTTGCCTGGGCCATCGTCATCCGGTTAGTGTAATTAACGTTCCCGTCGGTCCGCTCACCGTACAAGGTTGCGACTTCTTGGGCAACGTCGCCCATTCCGGAAGTGGCAACCGCCGTACCAACCGTTCCAGCAATGCCAAGCTGCTGCCGGACTTGGTCCAGGATGGCTGCGGTAAACTTTGATAAGGTATTAACTTGGTCCGCGGTGAGGTGGTCCAGGTCGAGGATAATCTTTTGGTCGTCCCCGTTCTGATCCTGCCAGTTAAGTCCCTGGCGAGTGGTCATTGCTGCCTGCCAAGCGGCGAAACTGCTCAGCCGATAAAAGTCATTTGAGTTAAAGTTGCCACTCCGCATGATTGGCGCCACGTCGTTAATGAACCGTTGTGTCGCTGCCGTTTGCTCTGGAGTAAAAGTAAACGTTGGCATTGCCCTAGTGTTAGCATAATAATCAATTTTGTTTTGCAATTGATTAACTTTATTCTGTGCAGTGGCTAAATTTTGGTTGGCAGTTGTTAGTGCGTCCTGCGCATTAGCGAGATTTTTCTGGGCCGTGGTTTGGGATGCCTGGGCATCACCAACGGCGGTCTTTTGCTGCTAGATGGTGTTTGCAGTGGCAACGGCAGCATTAGCGGCTGATTGCGCGCTAACAGTGGCCTGTTGCTGGCTTTGCGCTTCGTTTGTATTAGTAGTTACTGCGCTATTATCAGGGGTGCTGTTATTAGAATCAGCTTTGGCACTGGTGCTGGTGGCAACACCCAGCGCGGTGGCAGTGGTCAAAACGGTAATTGTTGAGAGGACTTCCCTCGCGATTTTTTTACTAATCATAGTATAATCTCCCTGGTTAATTTGTGAACGAAATATAAACTGGAATTCACTCTTCAACTATGATTATATGCCGATTCGTTAAATAATCTAGGGCTATTATATAAATTGTTTTATATCGACCGATAAGCAGTCGCTCATTTTTAAACGAAGAAAGCCTGGATTGAGTAATCAAGTGAAAGGGAACGCAAAAAGGCCGCCAGCCGGTCGATAGTTGACCAAAATGGTGGTAAGGGTAATTCTGACTGAATGGTGGACAGGAGCTTTAAACACTGTCATTTCAGTGCATGAATCGTCATTTCGTTGTTATAAAACCTTGTAATAAATTGGTCAGACCAATTTGCGGACACACTCGGTTATCACTTAAAACAAATAAATTTATTTTAAATTAAGGCTGGGTTGACAACAAAACACCCGCCTTTTTCGTTAAAAGGCGGGTGTACTCTTAATTATCAACAACGATTTTGGTTCCGGTCGGCAAGCTGCTTTCCAGCCATTTTGCGTCCGGGACGGAGAGGCAGACGCAGCCAGGAGAACTAGGCTTTTTGCCGAGCTTGGCAGCTTCCGACTTGATATAGTGGTGGTCAGGGCCGGTAACGACGGTGTGGAAGAGGTAGTTACCGTTCCAGGAAACGTAGTAGTTGGCCCCGAGCTTCAGGTCCGGGTTGTAAACCCAGTCGCCGCGGGTCGGCTGAACCTGGAAAGTACCAGTGGGGGTGACACTCTTGACCTTGCCGCTCTGCGGGTCCTTTTGAAACTTCCCAGCGGTACTGTACATCGTGTAGATTAACTTATGCCCACTGTACACGTAGGTTCGGTTGTGCTTGAGACTGACCTTGAGCCAGAGGTCGGGCGTCTTAGCTAGGTCCGGATAGGCACCCGTTTCCGACGATTTTTGCCAGTCAATCGGGGTGCGCATCTGGCTAGCACTCACGGTTGCTGCATAGCTGAGGAAACAAACGCCCACACCGAGCGTGGCTAGAAACCGATAAATAATTTTCTTCAATGTAAACTCTCACTCCAATAGTATGATTGCTGACTATTATAAGCGTTCTTTAATGAAGAAAAAAGGCCAAACGGCTACTTAGTGTAATCAACGTCTTTAGTTTCCTTGGTCAGCAGCCAGGCGATCACGGAAACCACGGCGAGGGCAAACATGTAGTAGCCGGCCGAGTAAAGGCCAAAGCGGCTGATTAGCCAGGTGGTGACGGAGGGGGCTACGGCAGCACCAACTACGGCGGCCAGATTATAGGTGATTCCGGCACCGGAGTAGCGAACCTTTGTCGGGAAAAGCTCTGGCAAGACGGCACCGACCGGACCGTAGAGGGTCCCCATGATCACAAAGCCCACTCCAAGGAAGAGGAGCATTCCGCTCATGTTGTGCTGGCCCTGGAGGAAGTACGGAAAGACGAGGGAGAAAACAACGAGGGCAACAGACGCGGTGAGCAGGACTTTTTTCCGGCCAACCCGGTCGGCAAGGACTGAGGCCAGCATGATCAGAACTGCGAATTCAACGATGGCCCCCATTAGGAGCAGGAAAAATTCGGTGTGACTAAAACCAAGGGCCGTAGTGGCGTAGGAAAGCGACCAGGTCGTCAGGGTAAAGAACAGGGCGTAAGTGCCTCCCATGATGAAAGTTCCCTTGAGGATTTCCCGCCAGTTGGATTTGAAAACCGCCCGTAGCGGTGACTTGGTAACGTTGTTCTTTTCCTGGGCGAGCTTGAACAGGGGCGTTTCTTGGAGTCGCCGGCGAACGTAGAGCCCGATGACGACGAGGACTGCGGACGCCCAAAATGGAATTCGCCAACCAAACGCGGTCATTTGGGCGGGAGTGAGCCAGTTTTCCAATAGGTAGAATAAGCCATTACAGATGAAGAACCCGATTGGCCCACCGACTTCTGGGAAGGCGCCGTAGAGGGCCCGTCGGTTAGCCGGGGCGTTTTCCGTTGCTACCAATACGGCACCGGACCATTCACCCCCGAGGCCGATTCCCTGGATAAACCGGCAGAGACAGAGGAGGACGGCTCCCCAGACACCGATGACCGAGTAGCCGGGGATAAAACCAATGGCAACGGTCGCAACCCCCATGACCAGGAGGGAAAGGACGAGGGTCTTCTTTCGTCCTAGCCGGTCACCAAAATGGCCGAAGAGAAAGGAGCCGACAGGTCGGGCAACGAAGGCTACCCCAAAGGTCAACAGGCTTAGGATTGTCGCCAGGACGGGAGTCATCTGGGGGAAGAAGACACGCGGGAAGTAGGTTGCCGAAGCGGTACCGTACGCGTAAAAGTCAAAGAACTCAATGGAGGTTCCCATCATCGAAGCGAGAATGACGGTCTTCACGGGGTCGCGTTTGAATTTGGGGCGGGTTGTGGTCGTCAATACTGAATTTTCCATTTTAATACCTCTTTCTATTAATTAATCTTGTGAAGTTAAGGGGCTGCTAATGTCGCTTTCCATCTTGTTCACCACCTTTGGGAAAATAAAAAGCCGGTGTGCTGCTGAACAGCTCACCGGCTTGACAAGGAATGCCAATTACTGGTCACCGTTCGTATCGCCGTGGTGGTGATACGAACACGTCAAATTATCCGTATCACCTAGTTAATGATCCGGATAATAATGACGTTTAATTGATGACGGTTAGTAAATGACATTGTCCTGCCTCCTCTTTTTGATGGTTAATAATTTATCATGGGTGAAGTGAGAAGTCAATTAAAATTCTAACTATAATTTAATTTTAGCGTCGAACTTAATTTAATTAATAGGAACTATTTATTATTGAAGAGATTATAGAAAATACTTACGAAAATTAACTGAATTTGCTAGAGTAACCACTTGTGCGTATTAAAGAAGAGAAGAGTGGTTATTATATGGAAAAAATACGAAAGAATGGTCCGCTAATAAGCGTTCACCATCCGAAACTAGCGATGGTGAGCATGCTGCTTGGTGCGTTTGTGGGGATGTTTAGTGAAACGTCATTAAATATTGCCCTGCCGACTCTGGTGCAAGCCCTCCAAGTAAATACCGGAACCATTCAGTGGCTGGTAACCGGGTATATGTTAGTGATTGGAATCGTCTTGCCGTTGTCGAGCTTGATTAACCGCTGGTTTACTACTCGCCAGGTAATTATTTTTGCTCTGAGCGACTTCATCATTGGAGCAGCAATTTCCGCATTGGGGAGCAGTTTTGCGGTAGTACTGGTTGGCCGGATGATTCAGGGGATTGGTACTGGATTGATTCTTCCATTAATGTTTGCGGTGGTTATGCAAATCTTCCCGCCACAAAAGATTGGCGCCGTAATGGGGATGTGCGCGCTGGTAATTATGTTTGCGCCAGCAGTTGGATCGACTTTGACCGGGCTGATTCTAGGAAAGCTCTCCTGGAACTGGATCTTTTGGCTCTTCATTCCCTTTCTGGCAATTGCCCTGCTTTTTGCGATTACCTCATTAGAGAACGTTGGCAACATTACCCGTCCCCACGTAGATGGATTATCAATAGTAGAATCAGCAATTGGGTGTTCGGGGTTAGTAATCGGGGCCTCACTGTCAAGCCGCTTTGGTTGGCTGTCCGTTCCTGTTATTACAGCATTGGCCACTGGCGTTGTAGTCCTGGCGTTCTATACCCACCGTCAGCTGCATTTAGCAGAGCCAATCCTCAACTTACGGATATTTAAACACCGTGCTTTCGCTATTGGGACGGGGTTAGTAATGCTTGACTTTGGTATTATTTTATCCTCAATGTATTTACTGCCGATGTACATTCAAAATGGCCTCCTGTTGCCGGTTGCAATGGCGGGGATGATTATGCTGCCTGGGGGAGTGGTGAACGCAATTACCTCTGCCGTTGCGGGGCGTCTTTATGACAACGTTGGGGCAAAGCGTCCTGCGCTTGTTGGCGTTGTACTCGCCCTAGTTGGGGTTCTAATGTTGCTGACTACGAGTACGCGGACTACGGTGACCTTTGTTATCGCTGCCCACGTAATTTTGATGATTGGGTGTCCGCTCTTTATGGCGCCTTCGCAGACCAGTGCCCTAAATGCGCTGCCGGGAATATCATCAAACGACGGGAGCACAATTTTGAATACTATGCAGCAAATTGTTGGAGCAGTTGCAACGGCGGTAGCGACAAGCCTGCTTGAGCTTGGAAGACGGGGGACGGCTGGTACCGCGGCTGCTCGCTTTACCACTGGTGCCCATTATGGCTTTTGCTTTACATTAATATTGGCAATTATCACATTTGTCTTCGTAATTAATGATTCGGGAACCAGAAAATCAAAAATAATTCTTGCAATTAACTACAAAATAAACTAAAGTAGATAACTGTTGTCTCTGACAAATAAGTTATCTGCTTTTTAATTGGTGCGCTGGCAAGTTCACAAACTATCTCAGTGGAATTCTTGTAATCTGGTTTTAATAACTAGATGGGGATAGCTATTTGAGAATAGAAAAATGAATTTGCTGTTAAACACGTCAAAACATGATAACGATAGCCTGAATGCAGCACTTCATAAAATATATAAAAAAGTGTTGACGAGTATTTGACGAGATGATATTATAAATAAGCTGACTTATTGATAAGTAGTTGATGATTAATTCGAAAAAAAGTTATTGACAATCATTTAATAAGTTGGTATAATAAATTTGTAAGTTAGATTGATTTTAACTTACATGGTAGACCTTTGAAAACTGAACAAAGTTTCGACGAATCAAATGTGTAGGGTCTT
>DSLFD04101__coassemble_1216_pt1 | contig 5469 bp, 5 predicted proteins | sample DSLFD04101__metabat2_high_PE_003 | metagenome-assembled genome bin DSLFD04101
CCCCATCAATTAGGCAGCTATCCCGTTTTACTATTTACCGGTCTTCAAAGGCATCTTTCAGTTTATCCAGGACGGACTTTTTGACCCCCTTAACATCTTCACCACTAGCTGCCGCGAACGCCATCATGGCCTCCCGCTGCCGCTTATTGAGGTTCTTCGGGGTCTTAACGTGGATTGTGACGTGTTCATCCCCGGTTCCCTTCCCATTAAGGAACGGAACACCCTTGCCACGCAGGCGGAAATTAGTTTCCGATTGGGTCCCCGCTGGCACTTTGAGGCTAACATCACCATGAACCGTCTTGACTTGGACCTCATCACCGAGGGCCGCCTGGGCAAAGGAAATGTCCTGGTCGACGTAAATATTCGTCCCCTCACGCCGGAATTCCCGACTTGGCGTCACCCGGAAGATAATGTAGAGGTCACCAGCGGGACCACCGTTTTCACCGGCATCCCCCTGCCCCTGCAACCGCATCTGCTGGCCATCGTCCACCCCAGCTGGAACCTTAACCTCCAGCTCGTGCTTTTCGTGAACGTGACCAGAACCGTGACAGGTATCACAACGGTCTTCTGGCTTGATTACCTTCCCAGTCCCGTTACATTCAGGACAGGTAGTCTGGGTCTGCATGTTGCCAAGTGGCGTTTGGCGAACGGTCACGACGACCCCGCTCCCGCCACAACGCTGACAGGTACTAGCCGACTTGCCTGGCTTAGCGCCTGTACCGTGGCAGGTCTTACACTGGGCGTCACGGTCATATTTGATTGTCGTCGTCTTACCAAAGATTGCATCCATAAACTTTAAGGTCATTGCATACTGCAAGTCCCTGCCAGGCCGCGGTGCTGTTGGATCTTGACGCGCTCGACCGCCGCCACCAAAGAATTGACTAAAGATATCTTCGAAGCCGCCGGCACCTCCGAAGCCTTGACCGCTAAAGCCACCGGCACCATTAAAGCCACCAAAACCTTGGCCTGCTTGTTGCCCGGTCGTCCCAAACTGGTCATACTGGGCCCGCTTTTGTGAGTCGCTCAGTACTTCGTAGGCTTCGTTAATATCCTTAAACTTTTCCTCCGCCCCCGGTTCATGGTTGACGTCCGGGTGATACTTCGCTGCCAAGCGTCGGTAAGCATGTTTAATATCTGCCTCAGAAGCATCCTTTGATACCCCTAAAACATCATAATAGTTCTTTTCTGCCATTGATTATCCCTCATCACTTAATTGCTTGTTTAGTTATACCATAAGTATGAACAGAAAGTAAAAGCCAAAGTCCTGTCTGATTGGCCTTTGGCTTTTACTAAGCAATTAATTACTTCTTGTCATCCGGAGTAACATCCTTGAAGTCACCATCAACGGTGTTGTCATCACCCTTGCTGTCACCATTATTGTTGCCAGCATTACCACCGTTTGGTTGAGAGCCACCCTGAGCGTTGCCTTGTGCTCCTTGAGCCTGCTGGTACAGCTTAACACTCAGGTCTTGGATAACCTTGTTCAAAGCATCCTTCTTGGCCTTCATGTCGTCCAGGTTGCCGCTTTCCTTAGCCTTCTTCAGGTCGTCACGGGCACTTTCGGCCTTCTTGATGTCGTCTTCTGGAACCTTGCCCTTGACTTCCTTCAAGGTCTTGTCGACTTGGAAGAGTTCTTGGTCGACTTCGTTCTTCAGGTCAACCTCCTCCTTCTTCTTCTTGTCGGCTTCGGCGTGTTCCTCAGCATCCTTCTTCATCCGCTCGATTTCTTCATCGCTCAGACCAGAGTTGGACTTAATCGTGATGTTTTGCTTCTTGTGGGTACCCTGATCTTCGGCAGAAACGTTCACAATCCCGTTCTTGTCGATATCAAAGGTAACCTTGATTTGAGGAACACCACGAGGAGCAGCAGGAATGTCTGTCAGCTGGAAGTTCCCTAAGGTCTTGTTGTCAGCAGCCATTGGCCGTTCACCCTGGAGAACGTGGATGTCAACGGCGGATTGGTTATCAGCAGCCGTTGAGAAAATCTGACTCTTGGAAGTTGGAATGGTCGTGTTCCGGTCAATCAGCTTTGTGAAGACCCCACCCATGGTTTCAATCCCAAGGGAGAGTGGCGTAACATCAAGCAACACAACGTCCTTCACGTCACCAGTCAGAACCCCACCTTGGATAGCAGCACCAAGGGCAACGGCTTCATCAGGGTTGATAGAGTGGTTTGGTTCCTTGCCAGTCAATTCCTTAACCATTTCTTGAACGGCTGGAATCCGGGTTGAACCACCGTTGAGGATAACTTCGTCGATGTCATCAAATGACAGGTCGGCATCCTTCAAGGCGTTCAAAACTGGTTGCTTCGTCCGTTCAACCAGGTCGTTAGTCAGTTGGTTGAATTGTGCCCGGGTCAAACTCTTTTCCAAGTGCAGTGGGCCATTTTCACCAGAGGAGATAAATGGCAGGCTGATTTGGGCTTCTTGGACACCGGAAAGGTCCTTCTTAGCCTTTTCAGCAGCGTCCTTCAACCGTTGCAGAGCCATCTTGTCTTGGGACAGGTCCACGCCATGCTCCTGCTTGAAGCCATCGATTAACCAGTCCATGATCTTTTGGTCAAAGTCATCCCCACCCAGGTGAGTATCACCGTTGGTTGAGAGGACTTGGAAGACCCCGTCACCTAATTCCAGGATGGAAACATCGAAAGTCCCACCACCAAGGTCGTAAACCAGGATCTTTTCATCCTTATCCTTCTTGTCCAGGCCGTAAGCCAAAGAAGAAGCAGTCGGTTCGTTGATAATCCGCTTAACGTCCAAGCCAGCAATCTTACCAGCGTCCTTAGTCGCCTGCCGTTGGGCATCGTTGAAGTATGCTGGCACGGTGATAACCGCCTTATCAACCGTATCACCGATGTAGTCTTCAGCGTACTTCTTGAGGTATTGCAGAATCATTGCTGAAATTTCTTGTGGCGTGTACTTCTTGCCATCAATCTCAACCGTGTAGCCGGCTTCGCCCATGTGACTCTTAATGGAAGAAATCGTGTTTGGGTTCGTAATTGCTTGCCGCTTAGCAACTTCACCAACTTGCGTTTCACCGTTCTTAAATGAAACAACGGATGGCGTTGTCCGGCTTCCTTCTGGGTTAGTAATAATCTTCGGTTCGTTACCTTCCATAACGGCAACGGCGGAGTTAGTAGTACCTAAATCAATACCAATAATCTTGTTACTTGCCATTGTTTATTCCCTCTCTTAAATTAATTTATTGTGCAACAACAACCATTGCTGGGCGCAAAACCCGGTCCTTGAGCTGGTAACCAGCTTGGAGGACCTTGACCACCGTCTCTGGCTTCTGGTCATCTTGAACCGGGACAGTTTGCACTGCCTGGTGCAGAGTCGGATCAAAGGTTTCCCCCTCGGCAGGAATCTCAGTAATCCCGTGGTCGGTCAGGGCCTTGATCAGGTGGTCGTGAACCATCTGAATCCCCTTTTTGAGCTGCTGACCATTTTCGTCAGTCACTTCAATGTTCAATGCCCGTTTCAGGTTATCCAAGACAGGCAAAACACTCTTGGCGAGGTCCTGACCATCATACTTTAGAATCTGAGCGCGTTCTTTCTTAAAGCGGTTAGTCATGTTTTGAATTTCCGCTTCCGCACGCAGGTACTTATCATCCTTATCTGCTAACTGGGCTTTTAAGTCATCAATTTCTTTTTGCAGCTTTTCACAGCGGTGATGACACTGTTCATGATGTTTCGCCTGGTCAGGCTTTGAATCTTTCTCAGGCTTCTGTTGAGCAGCTGTTTCCTGCTGGTCCTTCTTTTTTTCTTCTGCCAAATGACTCGCCTCCTATGAATCGTAATAATGGCGGTAAAAATCAAGCAACCGCTTTGCTAGTTCTTGGCGAAAAGCATTCACAATTCCGATTGTCCGTGAATATGGCATCCGGGTTGGTCCCAAAACGGCGATAATTCCCTTCCCGTATTGGTCAACATTATACTTAGCCGTAATCAGGCTGTAGTCGTTCAAGACCTGGTCCTTGGAAATCTCCGAGCCGATTTTAACGTTAATGTCTTTATTATCCGTCGAATCAGCATCGAGGAGGTGCGACAGTTCATCGTTGCGGTCTAGCAAACTATACAGTGCCTGAAGTGCTTGCGGATCTTGGTTATTGGAAAAGCCTAAAATATTTAGGCGTCCGCCCACAAAGAACCGCTCCCGGGCTGCCCGTGAAACCACGTTGTCAAACAGGTCCAGGAAACCGTTCGTGCTGTGCATATAGTGCATCACCCGCACTGGAATGTCGTCACTCAGCCGCTTGAGCACCTCTGCCAGCGGCAAGCCAACCAGTTGATCGTTAATCATCCGGACGACTGCTTGCAAAGCCTCAGCGTCAAAATCACGCGGCAGGGTAAAGGACTGACTCTCCACCTCACCACTATCAGTAACCAGGATAGCAATTACCTTCCGATTTCCCAGTGGGACAACACGGAAGCCACTCAAACGGACATCCGCTTGCTCTGGTTTAAGCGTAAACGCGGTATATGAGGTTAAGTCGGATAAAATGTCAGCCGAATGCGAGACAATCTCATCAATCTTTTGAAAACTGGTCCCCAATGAATTTTGAATCACGACTAAATCGTTATCCGTTACCGCTCCCGGATCCAACAGATGGTCAACGTAGTAACGATAACCCGTTTTTGATGGAATACGGCCAGAAGATGAGTGCTCCTTGGCAATTAAGCCTTGCTCCTCCAGAACGGCCATTTCATTGCGGATTGTCGCCGAACTAACCTTAAACGGTAGTTGTTCGGCCAGGTGCTTAGAACCAACCGGTTGACCCGTTGAGGTATATTGACGTACAATCGCTTGCAGGACCTTTTTTTGTCGCTGTGTTAGCATTTTAATCACATCCCCTTTTAGCACTCGTTAGGGCTAAGTGCTAAACACAATTTATAATATACCAATCCCCCGTCTAAAAGTCAAGGAATGTCAAACTACAAAAGGAAGTTTTATCGTGAAGCAGGAAGAACGTTACATTCAACCGCAAAATACCCGGGAAGCATTGCTCCTTATCCAAAAGCTCTTTAACAGCTACCGCAATGCCCCGCTTACCCAGGAGCTACTCAGTTATCACAATAACCTTATCTTTCGTCTTGGCAGTGATATCCATGATGCCGCGGTTAAGGAAGGTCAGGAGACCCAGCTAGAAGACCTTTCTAATTTGAGCGCTGCCATGCGCCGCTGGACTACGATTCGCCTTTCTGGCCGGCCGTTCAACTTCAAGCTCCGTCATTTCAAATTGGTCAGCGACCAAACGCCCAAGTTCAAACGTCGGGTTCATAAAATTCATCAAAGTGGCAGCCACCGGGCCAGTCGCCATTAAAAAAGAGTGTGAGAAAAAATGCCTAAAATCGGCGGCAAGCTGATTTTAGGCATTTGTCTTTTGACGCAAAGCTAGCCTATTTGGTGTTGCTGCGCTGGTGCATTTTTATCTTTAAAACAGTAAAGAGACTGAGTTAATTCCCAGCC
>DSLFD04101__coassemble_1404_pt1 | contig 4864 bp, 5 predicted proteins | sample DSLFD04101__metabat2_high_PE_003 | metagenome-assembled genome bin DSLFD04101
ATGATGCGTAATAGCCAAAATTTTTATGGTCGAGGACAATCCAACAATGGTTGCTGCCGTTACCGCCGAGCTCAAGAAGTGGCAGCACCAGGTGGTAACCGTCAATAACTGGCAGGCAGTCGCCGATGAAGTCGCCATGGCCCAACCAGATTTAATACTCTTTGGCCTCACCCTGCCGAGCTTTGATGGTTTCTACTGGATTCAGGAGGTTCGTAAGACCTGCCAGGCGCCAATTATCGTCATCTCGGCCGCAGACATTGACAGCAACGTGATGCACGCCGTTGCAGCCGGAGCAGATGACTACCTGATGAAGCCCTTTTCGCTGACGGTCCTATTAGCTAAAATCCAGGCACAGTTGCGCCGCCATACCACCGACCAGCGGGAGAGCCAGGTGCACTGGGGCAACAATCAGCTGAACCCGCTCACGGGCCAGCTGCGAAGCCCCAGGGAACCGTCCAACTTTCCCCCACCGAAAGTGCCCTCTTGCAGGTGCTGGTTCACCACCTTGGTCAAACCGTAACCAAGGAGCAGCTTTTAGAGTGGCTCTGGCAAGGTGGCAAGTACCTGAACGAGAACACGTTAAGCGTTAACGTCAGCCGGCTGCGAACCAAACTATCCTCGGTCGGCCTTGACCAGACTATCAGAACGGAACGGGGCGTTGGCTACCGGATGGTGGATGACCATGAATAATTCTTTTTGGCGGCTCTGGCTGTGGTCCCAGTTCCCACTACTCAGCAGCTACGCTCTCCTCACCGGTTTAGTTGCCCTGCTCTGCTACCTGTACCGACTTCCGCTAATAGTCTTCATTGACCTCCTCCGTTTCAGTTTGCCGCTGCTCATCATCTGGCTAATTGCTACGATTCTGCTGGCAAAGCATCGGCAGGTCCTGCTTGCGCGTCAGTTGCCACAGGCTGATTTTCAACCACACTCGCCTGTCGAGGAGCGGTTAGCAACTATGCTTACCAAATCTCAGCACAGCTCCCGACAGATCCTTCAAACGGTTCGGCAAAAACAACAGGAGCAAAACGACCACTGGGACCTGTTCGCCCACGAGATTAAGAACCACCTTGCAATTTTGCGGGCCCAGGCCGAGGAACAGCCCCAACTGCCCAGCAAACAAGTCCGGGCCGCGGTTCAACAGGCTAATTACTACCTCGACCTGCTCCTTAGTGGTGAACGCTTGGCGATAACTAGCCATGATTTTAACTTTCAGTGGTTACCACTCGCCAAGTTGACGGCGACCATTGTTCAAGAAAATGCTGCACTCTTTATCAACAAGCAGCTTGTCCCCGAGATCAGCATTCCCGCAAGCTTGCGCCTATTGACCGACCAAAAATGGCTTCATTTCTGTATTAACCAGCTCCTGACCAATGCTATTAAGTATGCAAAGCCGGGCTCCGTTATTACATTAGCCTGGGATACCCACCGCTTAACGATCTGTGACACCGGACTGCCCATCAGCAGCACCGACCAGCCGCGAATCTTTGAAAGCGGCTTTACGGGGCAGAATGGTCACCAGACGACCAAGTCAACGGGGATGGGATTGTACTTTGTCAAGCAGGTCGCCGACCAGCTCAATTTCAATGTCCGGGTCTTCTCGCCGAATAACCACAGCACGGTCGCCGAGCTGATTTTTCCTCCCGATAGCACCAGCTGATTCTTACAAAGCTGTAAGGTTCCGTACGCTCCTGTAAGTAGGAAACGCTCCGGAGCCTTTTTATAATGGAGTTAAACACGAAAGGGAGGTCCAATTATGGCCTTATTAAATCTTAACCACGTCCAAAAAATATTCGACGCCGACACCAACCACCAGGTCGCCGCGTTAAAGGACATTGATTTTAGCGTTGGCCAGGGAGAATACGTTGCCATCATGGGTGAATCGGGGGCCGGAAAGAGTACCCTGCTCAACATTATTGCGACCTTGGATAAAGCCACGAACGGTTCCGCCGTGAACACCTCGGCTTTGTCTTCCAACGGTTTAACCTCCTTGATAGTTTAAGCAACCGGGACAACATCCACCTCCCGCTAGTACTAGCTAAGACGAAGCCAGCGGAAATGGAACGCCGAATTAAGCCCCTGGCGAGCCGTCTGCGAATCGCGCCAATTATCGACCGTTACCCGGCAGAGGCCTCTGGTGGACAGCAGCAGCGGGTGGCGATTGCCCGGGCCCTAATCACCAACCCCTACCTGCTCCTAGCCGATGAGCCCACCGGTGCGCTGGATTCCAATACCAGTCAGGAAATTCTGCGCCTCTTTGACGAGGTGAACCAGAATGGGCAAACCATTATTATGGTTACCCACAGCGCGGCCGCGGCCAGCCACGCCAAGCGCACGCTGTTTATCAAGGATGGCCGGATATACCATGAACTGTTCCGTGGTGACCAAAGCTTGAAACAATATCAGGACCAAATTAGCAACACAATGATTACCTTGACGAACGGGGGTGAATAGCCATGCTGTTCATTCAACTCCTTAATTCCAGCTTCAAGCGCAACTTGCGGGTGTACGGCCCCTACCTGCTTGCCACCAGCATGATCGTTGCCATCAATTATATCTTTGCCGCGATCAGCGCTAACCAGAGCCTGAAAAGCCTGGGCACTGGTGCCGTTATCGGGTCGCTCTTAAAGCTGGGGAGCACCTTCATTATCCTGGTGACCGCGGCCTTTCTCCTTTACGTCAACCGTTTCCTTTGGCAGCAACGCAGCCAGGAAATCGGCCTATACAGTATGCTGGGAATGACCAGCAAAAACCTTTCCCTCCTTACCGTGCTGGAGAAGTGCTATTTGCTGGTGATCAGCCTCGTCGCCGGATTAGTTACCGGTGTGATCTTCGAAAAGCTCGCCTTCCTCGGCCTGAACCGCCTCCTTGAAATCGGCAAACTCCATCAGCTCTGGGCCGTCCCGGGGGCGCTGGTTAAAACCGCTGGCTTGATTGCCTACTTTTTCTTCATCCTGATGGCTATCGACCTAGTTAAAATCCACTTCATGAAGCCGACTAGCCTATGGCACGCTAGCGCAATGGTCCCCAAGCACCACGGGACCATGTTCAGCCTCGCTGGCGGCCTGGGAATTGCCATGCTGGCCGGTGCGTATTACATCACATTGACCACCAAGCCAAAAATTACCGCGCTGAACCACTTTATGTTAGCAGTAATCCTGGTTGTCATCGGTACCTACCTCCTCTTCATTGCCGGCAGTGTCCTCTTCCTGAATTGGCTCCGGCACCAATCGGGCTTCTATTACCAGCCACGGCACTTCATCGCGATTTCTGGAATGCGGCAGAGGATGGAGCAAAACGGCGCGGCCTTGGCGACGATTTGCCTTTTATGTACCGCGGTCCTGGTTATTCTCTTCACCGCTTTGACCCTTTATACCGGAATCCAGAATACCGTCCATTCCTATACCCCTACGGACATGACAATCGTTACCAACCAGCCCTTGTCAAGCGCGCAGCGCCAAGTGATTAAGCATACGGCTGCGGACCACCACGCCAAGCTCAGCCAGCTCACCTCTTACCAGGCAACTACTGCTCAATTTGGCTACTGGAAAGGCCAGCGATTCGTCAACCAGGGAGCACTAAGCAAGATGAATACGGACACTTCCAGCTCCCTGATCATGGTCAACGCCAACACCTACCAGCGGCTCACTGGCAGCCACGCGAACCTAACCGCCAAGCAAGCACTGCTTTATTTCCCAGCTAAACCGCGTTCAGGAAGGTTAACGGTTAATGGCCAAATATACCAAACTAAGGCCATCCACCGGCTCAGCTTTGCCTTTAACCCGAACCACTCGATCTACACACCAGCCTTTATGGTGGTCAAGCAGCTGCCCCAGGGGCTTCCAACGATGTCCGTAACGAGCTTTAATTACCAGCTAGCCAACAAGAAGCGGCTTGCCTTTGAAACCGCCCTCCAGCAAAATCTGGGCCTGCCAAACTCGCAGGTTACCGGCCAAACGACCATTACCGCCCTCCTCAAACAGATGTATGGCGGCCTCGTATTTGTTGGTATTTTAATCAGTCTGGCGCTGGGAATCACTACCACCATCGTCATTTACTTCAAGCAAATTTCGGAGGGTTACGCTGACCAGCAACGCTTTACCACTATGCAGCAAGTCGGCCTCAGCGAGCGTGAAACGACTAAGAGCATCCACAGTCAGGTGCTAATGGTCTTTATGCTGCCAATTATTGGCGCAATCGTCAACCTGCTCTTTGCCCTTCCAGCAATCCGTCAAATCATGATCCAGCTTAGCTTTTACAACCAAAAAGCCATGGTCATCATTGCCGGAACGATAACCCTCGCACTCTTAGCCATCTACTTAGTAATATACGGTTTAACGACCAGAATCTATCAGCAAATTGTCGAAAAAAGATAGTTTAAACGTAAAAACGACGCCAGATCTGTTCCATCTAGCGTCGTTTCCTAGTTACAGCACCGGTGACAGCAGGCGGGAGAAGTATTGTTTAAACTTCCGCCAGTTCGACTGCTGGGCAAAATATTCTGGCGTCAGCAGGGTGCTATCCTGAATGTCATCTTCAAAAATATGCTTGAGCTGGGTGGTCAGCGCCTCATTGTAGCAAAACGCATTGGCCTCCCAATTCAGTCGGTAGCTCCGGTAATCCTGGTTCGCCGAGCCGACCGATGAGAGGTTCTCGCCACTGACCACCATTTTAGCGTGCAAAAAGCCGTGATTGTACTTATAAACCTTGACCCCGTTATCAACCAAGTATTTGGCGTAGTACTCTGTTGCCCGGTACACAAAGGGGTGGTCGGGCATACAAGGGATCATCACCCGGACGTCAATTCCGCTACGGGCCGCGATAATCAAGGATTCCAAGATTGGTTCACCAGGAATCAAGTACGGCG
>DSLFD04101__coassemble_2056_pt1 | contig 3474 bp, 2 predicted proteins | sample DSLFD04101__metabat2_high_PE_003 | metagenome-assembled genome bin DSLFD04101
CCCCGAAGTCATCCGCAATAACGTCGACGAAATCCGGAACGGCCAGGTTGATTTCCGCGACCCCTTCCTCAACCTGGCGGACCACCAGTCGACGGCGGCGAACCTTTACGAGTGTTTCAAGGACCTGGGCGTCACCAAGCAGGAAGTCTGGACGGCGCTGGAAGCTGGCTACCAGGAACTAGCGGCTTTCCACCAGAAAGTCCGCAACTGGGGTGAGGATACCCTAGTGATGCTCAAGCAGAAGGGGGAACACGGGATTGTCCTTGCGGGGCGGCCTTACCACCTCGACCCGATGATTAATCACGGGATTTCCCAGATGATCGCCGCGGCTGGTTTCCACGTCCTGACGGAAGATTCGATTGCCCACTTGGGGGACGTTCGCGGCTTGCGGGTGGTCAACCAGTGGTCTTACCACTCCCGCCTGTACGCTGCGGCCCGGATTGCGGCCAAGACGCCGGAACTGGAATTCGTCCAGCTGAACTCCTTTGGCTGTGGGCTTGACGCAATCGATACCGACCAGGTCGAAGAAATTATGAACCAATACAACCGCCTCTACACCTGTCTTAAAATTGACGAGGGTGACAACCTGGGGTCAATCCGAATTCGGATTCGGTTCCTCAAAGCGGCCATCAAAGAACGAACTGAGAAGCAAGTCCGGCCGGAAAAGCTCTACGATAATCCGGCACCGGTCAAATTTACGAAAGAAATGAAGAGGCAAAAGTACACCCTGCTTCTGCCGATGCTGTCGCCAATCCACCAGCACAAGCTAGTGGACGTAGCACTGCGGGCTTCCGGCTACAACGTGGTCAACTTGCCAATCCAGGACCGGCGCTCGGTCGACGTGGGCACCCGCTTCGTCAACAACGATGCCTGTTACCCGGCAATTATTTCGATTGGGCAAATGGTTGAGGCCCTGCAAAGCGGGAAGTACGACCTCGACCATACCGCGGTGATGATGAGCCAAACCGGGGGCGGATGCCGGGCAACCAACTACGTTCCGCTGATTCGAAAGGCCTTGAAGGACGCCGGCTTTGGTCAGGTTCCGGTAGTCTCAATCTCGCTCGGCAACCAGGGAGTCGAGACGACACCGGGCTTTACCTTTACCCTGCCGCTGGTTAAGCGGGTCTCAATTGCCTTCCTGTACGGCGACCTCTTTGAACGGCTGGTTTACCATACCCGCCCCTACGAGGTCGAAAAGGGCCAGGTCAACGCCCTATATGAGGACTGGCTTAACCGGGTCCGGCCCAACGTTGAGAATGGTAGTTTCAAGGAGTTTAAACGCAACGTGGCGGCAATCGTCCATGACTTCGACACGGTTCCGTAACGTGCCGTGGTCAAGCCAAAGGTCGGTGTTGTCGGTGAAATTCTCGTTAAATACTCGCCGATTGCCAATAATGACATTGTCGGTACCATCGAGGCCGAGGGGGCCGAAGCGGTGGTTCCCGACATCGTGGGCTTCATGAACTCCTCCCTCTATAACCAGGTCTACCGTCACCGCCACCTGGGCGCCAAAAAGAGCTCGGAAATCTTTGCGGAGGTCCTGCTGAAGCTGATTCGGCAGGCCGAGAAGCCAATGGATGAGGCGCTGCGGGCTTCAGACCGGTTCGAAGGGATTACGCCGTGGGAAGATGTCGTCGCCGGGGCCGAGCCGGTACTGTCGCTCGGTAACATGACCGGGGAGGGCTGGTTCCTGCCGGCAGAAATGGTGGAACTCCTCCGCTCCGGCGTTAACAACATCGTCTGCATGCAGCCGTTTGGTTGTCTGCCGAACCACATCGTCGGCAAGGGGATGCTCAAGGAGCTGCGCCGCGAGTATAAGGGCGCCAACCTGATGCCGATTGACTACGATCCCGGTGCGTCGGTGGTTAACCAGCTGAACCGGATTCGCTTGATGATGGCGACGGCCAAGAAAGGGCTGGCTCAGGAGAGTGTCAAGCAAAGCTGAATGGTTGTAGGGTAGCGAAAACGCCGAAAAACGGTCTTAGTCATCGTTTTTCGGCGTTTTGCTTTTCCTAATTTCCTTCAAATTGCGGATGACCACGGACTTGCCATCGCGAAAACGAAGCCGCTGCCGGCGCCAGTCAACGGCAACCAGCTGGCCGGTGTAGCTTTCATAGTAGCCGCTGGCACCGTTAAAGTAGGTCAGCTTTACTTGCGGCCAGGGACGTTGGGCTGCCAGGGCTTGGATTTTCTTGGTGAGGGCCGCTAGTTGGGAACGACTCAGGTAATCCTTGTTAGCGTAGCGTTTTGCCGTCTTATCAAGGAGCTCCTTATAGCCGGTCAGGGCGGCGAAGGGGGCGAACTGACCGGCCCGGTCGACCTGGGGCATTGGCAGGTGGGCCCGGGAGACGTGGCGGGGAACGTCCATAATATCCTGGTAGCGGCTCGTATCGTTAAATTGCTTTTGTTCTGCTTCCCATTGCTGCTGGTCCATTATGCCTGGTGGCCTCCAATCTCCTTGTTGCGTTTCCTGGCGACAGCACCGTCCTTCAAGTCGGCCGCCCGAATGATTGAGTTCTTCCCGAACTGGTCTTGCAAGCGCAGGATCATCTTCTGCACCTGCTGATCCCGCTGCCGCTGTTCCTGTTTGGCGACTGCCTCGGCAACGTGCTGATGGGGATTAGTGAAGAGGTCGAGCTGTTCGCTGTGGGTCATTTGCGCTGCCACCGCCTGTTTAACGAGGTTGTTGGCCGTCACGGTCACGCGGCGGATGAGGAGGTCCGGGTTGACCTTGCCTTGGAAGGAAGTTAGAAAGTGGCTGGTTAGTTCACGAGGGGAAGCAGTCGGTAAGGGAAGACTAAAGGCGTCGTGTGCCGGGTGCGGAACCTCCCGACCATAAAAGTCGGTGACGGTGGCCCCGTGGAAACTGCGGCCCTGGTGGAGGCTCTGGACGTCGTAGTTGATGGTGAGCGAAAAACGGTCCGCGACCAGGTCCCGCTTGACCATCTGGAGGCTGAGCATGTCAACCATTTCCCGGACAACCAGCCGTCCTTCTTGGTACTGGTAAGGCTTGGGGAGGACGATGCTGGAGTAGATGCCATGGTGGTCGGAACGGTAGTTTTTGATGTCAGCCATTGTGGCGGACTCATAACCCCAGGCGTGGTCGATGATTAGTTCGGCATTCTTGCCGAACTCCCGGTAGAGGACCTCCTCGTTTAAGGGGTCTGAGAGTTTGCCAAGCGAGCACCGGGCAACATCACCCATCGTGTGCAGGCCGAGCTTATTCAACCGCTTGGCGTAACCCCGGCCGATCCGCCAGAAGTCGGTCAGCGGTTCGTGGGCCCAGAGGTAACGGCGGTATGATGATTCGTCCATTTGCGCAATCCGGACGCCGTCTTCATCAGCCGGGATCCGCTTGGCGACGATGTCCATCGCTACTTTAGCCAGGTAGAGGTTAGTACCGATCCCGGCCGTGGCGGTGATTTTGGTCTCGAGCTGGATTGTCTGGATGATTTCCTTAGCGAGGGCGTGGGC
>DSLFD04101__coassemble_3448_pt1 | contig 2241 bp, 3 predicted proteins | sample DSLFD04101__metabat2_high_PE_003 | metagenome-assembled genome bin DSLFD04101
TGGGCTCTTCGCTAAGAGTGATAAAGGAACTCCGCAAGGAGGGCCGTTGTCACCACTTTGTGCGCTATGCGGACGACTGTAACATCTATGTTAAAAGTCAACGGGCCGGAGAACGAGTAATGCGCAGTATTACTAAGTTTCTTGAAAAGCGATTGAAGGTAAAAGTAAACCCAGATAAGACTAAAGTTGGTAGCCCGTTACGATTAAAGTTTCTTGGCTTCTCGTTAGGTGTAGACCGAAATGGTGCCTATGCCCGACCAGCCAAACAATCGCAACAACGAGTAAAGAAAACGTTGAAGTTATTGACTAAGCGTAATCGCGGGGTATCTCTGACAAGAATGTTTGAGGAAATCCAGCAAAAAATGCGTGGGTGGCTTCAATATTACTCAATTGGTAAACTGACTGGCTTTACTCAACGACTTGACCAGTGGTTAAGAGCGCGAATAAGGCAATATATCTGGAAGCAATGGAAGAAGTTGAAAACTAAGGTTACTAACTTACAAAGGCTTGGATTGTCTTATCGTGATGCGTATGTCTTCGCTAGTACCCGCAAGGGCTACTGGCGAACTGCGCACAGTAAGACTTTGAGCTATTCTCTAACTAATAGAAAACTGGAGCACCTTGGACTAATAAATCTGTCCAAGACGCTCCGGTCAATTCAAAAGTGATTAAGTTGTCGAACCGCCGTATACGGAACCGTACGTACGGTGGTGTGAGAGGTCGATAATTGGATTAATCAATTATCTCCTACTCGATTTCTTATGCTACTTGCCGAGGGCCGACACCAACAAGATGATGCTTACTACTAGACCGAGAATAAGGTAGCGCAACCCTCAAAGCTGATTGGTGATAAAACTAAAATAGCTGTCAGGGCAACCACCCACTAATAAAGAAAAAAGGTGATGAAGAAGATTCCTCATCACCTTTTTTTGAAATGGGCAGTCAGGGGATCGAACCCTGGACCCACGGATTAAGAGTCCGTTGCTCTGCCAGCTGAGCTAACTGCCCATGTCATTGACAACACAAATAATAATATCAATTTTCGGCGCTGTTGGCAAGGACTTTTTTGTTAAGTTCGGCTGATAGGGGGGACGTAACGTTACCGTCAAGGCTTTTAAAGCAAAAATCCCAGCACCACTTTAATGGCCTGGAATTTTTGGTATCACTTTTCTGCTAAGACCCGGTCAATTGCGGCTAATTCGTCGGGAGTAAATGACAGCTTATTGAGGGCCTTAACGTCATCAACGAGCTGGCTGGGCCGGCTGGCACCGACGAGGACGCAGGCAATTTCCGGTTCCCGCAGGTTCCAGGCAACCGCCATCTCGGCGAGAGTCTGGTGACGGCTGGCGGCAATTTCATTGAGCTGCTTAACCTTGCCAATGTTTTGTTCTACCTGGTCCTCATGGAGGAATGGGCTAGTAGACTTGGCCGCCCGCGAGTCGGCCGGAATGCCGTTGAGATAACGGTCAGTGAGCAGGCCCTGGGCGAGCGGGCTAAAGCAAACAGCGGCCTTACCTTCCTGCTTCAACACCGGCAACAAGTCGTCCTCGATATGGCGGTCGAACATGTTGTAACGGGGCTGGTGGATGATAAATGGGGTGTGGAGGTCCTTGAAAATCTTGGTGATGGCGGCCGTTTGCGCGCCATTGTAGTTGGAAATGCCAACGTAAAGCGTCTTCCCCTCCCGAACCAGCTGGTCGAGGGCTTCAGCGGTTTCTTCAATTGGTGTTTCCTAATCCGGCCGGTGGGAATAGAAGATATCCACGTAGTCGAGTTGGAGCCGCTGCAAGCTCTGGTTGGCACTGGCGATGATGCTCTTACGGGAACCCCAATTACCGTAAGGACCGTCCCACATTTCATAGCCGGCCTTGCTGGTAATAATCATTTCGTCCCGGTAGGGCTTCATGTCGGTTGCCATGATGCGGCCAAAGTTTTCTTCGGCACTCCCCGGAACCGGGTCGTAATTATTGGCCAGGTCGTAGTAGGTAATTCCCAGGTCAAAGGCTTGGTGGACAATCGCCTTTTGGTTTTCGTAGGGATCGACGCTGCCAAAATTGTGCTAGAAGCCGAGCCCAATGGCGGAGAGCTTTAAGCCGCTCTTGCCGACCCGCTTATAAATCATCTTTTGGTAACGGTCTGGATTTGCTTGATACATCTGGTTAACCTCCTATGGTAGTTTGTGGCCGGCTGCCAGGTAGAGGTCGTACCATTCCTGGTTGGTCAAATCAACGTCGGCGCCCG